>OIJG01000507.1_pt1 | contig 6829 bp, 9 predicted proteins | sample 1583531 | NCBI WGS metagenome assembly OIJG01 (sample SAMN02674605, study PRJEB24791) | human gut metagenome, SKBSTL067 | isolation source: stool | host: Homo sapiens | place: USA | reverse complement strand
TGGACGGACAGGTTTTGCCACAGGATTTATCCGTAGGTATCCCTTTACAACTTCTTGCTAATCGTCCTGATGTCAGATCATCAGAATTGGCTTTAGCGCAAGCCTTTTACACGACTAATGAGGCACGCTCTGCTTTTTATCCATCCATCACCCTCAGTGGGTCTGCCGGATGGACAAATGGGGTAGGTGAGGTGGTTATGAATCCGGGTAAGTTGTTACTGTCAGCTGTTGGCTCCCTTACGCAGCCCTTATTTAATAAAGGGCAGAATATAGCCCGTCTTAGAATAGCTAAAGCACAACAGGAAGAAGCGAAGTTGTCTTTCACGCAGACCCTACTCAATGCCGGTGCTGAAGTGAACAATGCTTTGAAGCAAAATCAAACGGCCCGGGATAAATCCGATCTTTACCAGCGTCAGATCTCTTCCCTACAAACGGCTGTTGCCAGCACACAGCTGCTCATGCAACATGGAAATTCCACTTATCTTGAAGTTCTCACCGCCCAGCAAACTCTACTGACCGCCCAGTTGACACAGGTGAGTAACCGGTTTCAGGAGATACAGGGAATAATCAATCTGTATCAGGCACTAGGAGGAGGTAGGGAAGAATAGTGGAAATAATTGAATGCCACTCATATCCGGCTGAATATTTATAATGTAGAGAAACAATAAATAATGTAAAAAAGAAGATTTTCTTTTCATCGTAGAATTAACTTTTAAACTTTAGTGAGGTCTAACATACATTACTCACTTAATATGATATTTAGAATTATGAGAAAGCTAATTTTAAGTTTGACAGTTGCACTATTGATTGGCTCAACTGTATGTATGGCTCAAAATCGTCAGAAAGGAAAAGCTGATAGAGAGAAACGCATAGAAAAGATGGTTACCGATTTGGGACTGAATGAAAAGCAGGCCAAAGATTTTAAAGCTGCAATGGAAGAGATGAAACCTGCAAAAAATAAATCGGATGAAAAACCTTCACGAGAAGAAATGCAAAAGAAAAAGAAAGAAGTCGATGCTAAAATAAAAAGCATTCTGACCGAAGAACAATATAAGAAGTACCAGGATATGCGTAAGAAAGATAACGCGAAGAAAAAGAAAAAAGCAAAATAAGTACTGTGAATTTAAGCTAAACTTATCATATGGATGATTATAAAAGATCGTCTATTATGAGGCTATGTTTATTCCCTGTTCTTTCATAAATATTTATTTAATCTACATTTTAGTTTTCGTTCTACTAAAGTTGGATGTATGTTCTCTATTTAAGGTGAAAACATATATTCAACTTAGGTGGAGCGATTTTTTTATGAGATAATGAAGAATATGAAGTTAAAGAGAAACTACAAGCAAAAAAGTAACGGTAGTTATATCTATCTAATAGTGGACAGTATCAAATAAGCTCTAAAGAGGTGTCCTTATCCTTCTTTAGAGCATTCATATATAGGGATAGGGTGGCATCTATTTAATTAGCTCAGGAACCTGATCGGAAAATAACGTAATAAAACGCCCTTCCTTATTAAAAAGTGCGTATAGGGTCACTTGATTGTCATCTGTCATCCCATAGCCACCTTCATCCGCCCAGTATCTTCCGTCAGGTTGTACTGTCCAACTGAATACAGCCTTATCATCAACAAATGGATAGATAAAACTAGCGAATCTGTTTTCTTTAATGATATGCTCCATCGTGATATCTTTTTCCCATTTCCCATGGGCCAGTCCTGGGAAATTCACGAATTGTTGATTGCGAAGTATTTCTGCGCAAAAAGATGGATCGTCGTGTTTACGGAGTTCAACATTATGGCAGCAAAAACCGCCCATTCCGTTGCTTCCCTCTTCTGTCACGATATAGAAGCCGTCTCCCATTTCTTTTATATTCTTATTCATAATCATCTAAAATGATGAGATTAATAATTCTTGTTTTTAGTTGTTTTCTAATATAGATGAAGTATTAGTCTATAATCTATCAATAGAAAAGTTTTTTATTTATAGTGTTAGATTTACTTCTTACTCTTCATCTATATCAATATAAATGGTGAAGAGGCAAAGATTGATATTTCATAAAGAGATAAATATCTTTTAAGGGTAATGAAAATAATACATGAAACAATGAAAACATTAAAGAAAATTACATTTGGGCGAGTTCTTGGTCTTATTGCAGTGTTATGTTTATGCTGGGTAAGTATTCTTGTGAGTGTTGAATTTTACGCAGCGCGTAAGAGTTCCGAATATCAGGGTGATGTCTATAGTAGCATGTACGATATGTCGGGTAAATGCGGAGTAATAGACAAGAAGGGAACTGTTATTCATAATGAAGCGGTTGATTTGTATTGAGTGTAGTTGTTTGGGAGTAGAAAATATAAAAAATAGAAGTATATTATGGAAACGAATAATCGTAGTCAACGGGAAAAAATATTGAGAAATTTTATTTCAGGCAGTGAATTTGCTGCTATACGGATTTTTTCTGTAGTCGGGGATCAGAACGATATCTTTTTATGTACGACTGCAACAGGAAATTTGCAATTAATTCGTTTAGGAGAGATCGGGTATTTTCGCTATAATTCAAAAGGAAGACAATGGGAAGCCATGTTGTATGATGGGCATGTTTTAAAACTGAAAAGGAGTGTAAACTCACAAATGATATTAAACTATCATCCTTTTTTGACACAAATCAGTCAATCTTTTATTTTGAATATAAGTTATTTGGTACTGATAAAGGAGAATAATTGTGTCTTGCTTCCTCCCTTTAACGCTGTGGAAAATTTACAGATTACTCCTCCTTTTTTGAGGAAGCTCAAAGAAAAATATCCGAGTTTCTGAGTATAAATAGTAGTTCTAAATAAAAAAATGCAGGATAAACACTTTTTTGAGAAGTATAATCATACTTTTTGTCCATTTGAATATGTTTGTTCATTTGGACGCTTTCTGTGCGTTTTTTAATAACGTATATTTGTATCGTATGCAATGAATGTGGTAATTTGAAATATGAGACAGGTCTTAAATAAAAAAATATGAACTATGGCTGCGATAAAGCCGAAAAGCACTCACAACAATAAAGTAATAAAACTTAGATATTAATAACCATGATTAAAGCAACAGATTTTATTCATCCTGAGGATGCAGCTGCATTGAGGCAGTTGGAAAGTATTCCCGGATTCCCGACCCTAGTGAAAAAGTTAATGTCAATGGGATTGGAACAACTGCAATATGGCGTTAATATGGCATCTGCAATTCGTTTATCACCGAGTCAATTGCCGAAACTGTATAATCGTCTGCCACCGATTTGTAAAAAGTTGGGTATTGAGCAACCGGAGTTCTATCTCTCTATGGATCCTAATCCTAACGCATGGACCTTTGGCGATACAAAGATTTTTATAACGATCACTTCCGGTTTGGTTGATATGATGACCGAAGAGGAGTTGGATGCAGTGATTGCCCATGAATGCGGGCATATCCTTTGTCATCATGTCTTGTATCATTCTATAGCTCATTATGTGATGGATGGTCTGGATTCGCTGGGCGTTTTGGGGAGTTTGGGAGCTCCTCTTCAATATGCGATTTTGTATTGGGAACGTAAAAGTGAGTTGTCCTGTGACAGAGCTGCCAGTATTGTGACTACTCCGGCTATAGTGGCAAGCACGATGGCTCGTCTATCCGGAGGTCCGACTTCTATAACAAAGAATATCGATATGGAGGAGTGGGCTAAACAGGCAGACCAATATGAGGCTATCCGTAATGACGGATTATGGAATAAGACATTGCAGGTAGCGGCAATAATGAATCAGAATCATCCGTTCTCGGCTGTGCGGGTTAAGGAAATCTTGAAATGGGGAAAAAGTTCTCAATATAAGACTATAGTAGATCATCTTTCGGCAGAAAAATCAGGCAAGGTATGCTCGAATTGCAAACAACCGATAGTGGATGGCTGGACCTATTGCAAACATTGTGGAAATAAACTTTAAATATAATAGCTTATGTTTTTTAATGAACAAGGAATGTTGAATTTAGACGAGGCGGTCATGAACCAGCCCACATTCAAGAAGATTATGGAAGATGGTATAGTTACTGAACAGGAGATCAAGGAACAGTCTGAAAGAATTGTTTCTATATTGAAGTCTATGGAAAAGAACTATACGGAAGAGCAACAGCGTGAAATTAAAGAATTGCTTGTTGAAGCCGGTGTGTTATTTACAACGAGCCAATATCATGCATTACAGTCATTACACTTTTAAAAAATAGAATTATGGGAACATTTGCAACAAAAAAGATACTTCAGGGTAATCCTTCTTTGATTCCTGTTATTGCTGAACAAATAAAAACAGAATTTGCGGCCGAGCAGTTTGAGGTACAAATAGATAATTTATTAAGTGGTGGTGTTGATATTTCTATATCAAAGGGCGGTTTATTTAAAGCTGTACTTGGTTTGAAGTCTGCATTGAAAGTCAGCTTGATACCTAAAGATAATGCAATAGCGTTTGAGGCTGGGATAGGGATCTTTGGTCAACAAGCTATTCCTACTATCATTTCTATGCTATTCTTCTGGCCGGTACTTATCACGCAAATTTGGGGGATAGTACAACAGTCCAAACTTGATGATAAGGCGCTCGAAATAGCTGAAGAGGTGCTAAAAAATCGGGATTCTTTTACAACTCTGAATTTGGATATTAACGGTATGGTATTCTGTACGAACTGCGGATATCGGAATATCAAAGGTGCAAAATTTTGTTCGGAATGTGGACAGGCATTGTAAGGAGTTAAAAGCGATGGTTTTATTAAACCATCGCTTTTAATGAATAAAATAGTAAAGGCAAGTAGCAAGGACTATAAGAATAATAAAGGTAAGATTCTAGATAATTCTATAGTTATAATGAAAATGACATGAGTAAATTACGTTTGATAACAGCATTCCTTTTTGCCATCTTCATGGTATTGGGAGTTACAGCACAGGTTCATACCCAGAAGGGGATAGTCCGCAAGGTTACCCGTTCGGCTTCCGATCCTTTCATTCCGGTGCAGGGTGTACAAGTTATTGTGTCGGGGGAAGCTAATAAAGCAAGCGATAAGGACGGACGATTTTCGTTGAAGGTGAAGGTCACGGATAAGGCGGGTAGTTATACACTGACAGCCGTGCGTGTGCCACAAGGTTCCAAGTATATGTTGGCTTCGCCATCGAAAGGTAAACGACTATTTATATCTGCCAATGACTTGGAAGTCTCGTTGATAACACCAGAAGAAAAGGAGATGGAGTATAAGAAGCGGTATGAGTTACTGAAAGAAAAGTATGAAGAGCAGTCGTTATCTTTACGTAAACTACGCAATGAACTGAATAAGCGTCTTGGAGAATTGAGCGAATCGGATGTACATTATGCACGTCTGAAAGCGGAGTGTGACAGCATCCGCAAACTTTATCTTGATTACATCAACAATGAGGATAAGATAGATGAGGTTATCAAGGAATTAGCTGAAGAGCTGGCATTGACCGATTATCAGAGCTTGGACTCTTTGGAACTGAAAATTTATGAACTGAAAAAAAACGGAGAATGGAAGGCACTTAACGACTTGATACGCGAGTCTATGCTTGGTGGAGCCGAGGAAGCCTGGAAAGTGATTGAACAACAGCAACGGAATGCGGATGCAAAAGTAGAACAAGCCAAGCTTGAATTAGCTAGAGGACTGTCAGAACAACAACGGTTGATACAACAACGCAGTCAATGGTTTGGGAAAATGGAGACTGCTATCGAATCATTCAAGATGCAGCATTTGAATGATTCGGTTTCGCATTATTATGAGATTCTCACGAAAGCTGCTCCAACAAATTGGGATTATTTGATTGCAGCGGGAAGGTTTGAAGAAGATTATATGGCTGATTACAATCGGGCTATGAATTATCAGTTGTCTGCATTGAATACAACAGACAATGATACATACAAAGCAACTAGTTACATTATAATAGGGGGAATATATGAGAAGCTAGATGACTATTCTAAAGCTTTGGATTATTTTAAAAAGTCTTTGAATTTGGATTTGTCGTTTTTTGGTGAGAACCATCCTGAGGTAGCTTCCGGATATTATAATATTGGGTATGTGTATTTTGCTCAAGGGGATTACTCTAAGGCTTTGGAATATTTTGAGGAGGTTTTAAAGATTCGTTTGTCAGTTTATGGTGAAAATCATTCCCGAGTAGCTTCTGTTTACAATGATATAGGAGAAATATATTCCGTTCAAGGAGATGATTTCAAAGCTTTGGATTATTTTAAAAAGTCTTTGAAAATAGTTTTGTCAGTTTATGGTGAAAATCATTCTCAAGTATCTTCTATTTATGATCATATAGGAGAAGTATATTTTGCTCAAAAAGATTATTCTAAAGCCTTATATTATTTTGAAGAGTCTTTGAAAATCCGTTTGTCTCTTTTTGGTGAGAACCATCCTGAGGTAGCTTTGAGTTATTATAGCATAGGGAGTTTGTATATAATTCAAGGTGACAAATCCAAAGCTCTGAACTATTATGAGAAGTCCTTGAAAATCCGTTTGTCTGTTTATGGTGAAAATCATCCTTTGACAAAGGAAATTATGGATTTGATTAATGTTGCTGCTAATAGTAAGGTATTACAATCCCCTGAAACAACAAAATAATTTATGAAAACTCATATTATATTAGGAACCATCACCGAAAAGATCTTTCGCTTTTGAGCGAGGAATGTCAGAAAACTATATTGTTCTTGAGTGTGCTGATGGAGGATAGAAACAAATATATTAATGTTTTTGATTTGAACAATAATATGATAGGCATGCAATTGCAGATATATCCCATGAATGTGTAGGAAAAAGAAAAA
>OIJG01000499.1_pt1 | contig 6893 bp, 3 predicted proteins | sample 1583531 | NCBI WGS metagenome assembly OIJG01 (sample SAMN02674605, study PRJEB24791) | human gut metagenome, SKBSTL067 | isolation source: stool | host: Homo sapiens | place: USA | reverse complement strand
ATCAATTCCTCAGAATCAAACTTCACCGTATAGGCGTATTTGTGGTTGATCGTCTGCCAGAGCTTCTGGAACTCTGCCTTTTCAAACCGGTCGTTCAGCGGATTTTCCAGCACTTTCGGCTTGTTGCCATCCTCAAACATAGACTTGAGCATACTGTCATCATAAATTGCCTGCACAAGCGTGTGCACGCCCTCTTCAATGGGCTTCAGCGTTTCCGGCACCGGTGCAAGTGTTCCGGTCTGCACATCGTCCCGGTAGTCCTGCGTGACGTTATCCTGCTCATCCACATAGTTATTGCGGACAAGGTACTGATAAATCGCCCGTGCCTGACGGTCATCCACCTTGACAATTTTGCCATCCAGCCTGATAGTCTTGCCGGTAAAATATGCAATGTCTGCCTTGCGTGGGCGGTCATACAGCACTGCTTCGGTCTGCTTTTGCAGTCCGTCCACAAATCCTGCATAGCTCTCGCTGGCAATAACGGTCAGGACGTTGATATCCTGCACCTTATCTCCCAGCACTTCCGCATCCATGCGGTTTCCGTCCTTATTCACGCACAGACGCAGACCACGGCCTACTTCCTGCCGCTTCTGCGTGGTGCTGTCGCTGTGCTTCAGGGTGCAGATTTGGAACACATTTGGGTTATCCCAGCCTTCCCGCAGGGCAGAGTGGGAGAAGATGAACCGGGTCGGCTCTTCAAAGGACAGCAGACGTTCCTTATTTTTCAGGATCAGGTCATAGGCAGAAATGTCATCCGACATATCTGAGCCACGCTTGACCGAACTGTTGACGCTGTGACCTTTCTTGTCGATGCTGAAATAGCCCTTGTGGACATCATGCACATCGGTTGAATCCAGATAGGCTGTATAAGCAGGGTCGAACAGGGTGCGATGCTCATTCAGAACCGAAAGATACTCCTGCTCAAAAATTTTGCCGTACTCGCCCAGCAGCTCGTTTCCTTCTTCATCGTACTGGCGGTATTTTGCCACTTCGTCAATGAAAAACAGGGAAAGCGTCTTGATGCCCAGTTTGAAAAGTTCCTGCTCTTTTTCAAAGTGCGAAAGGATCGTTTCATGAATCTGTACCCGGCGCATATCGTTTTCGGAAACGTCGCCGGTAACATCACCTTTGCGGATGGTGTCTCCGTTCGTAAAGGTCACAACGCCCGTGATCGGGTCGATTTCCGACACCACGAAGCCCTTGTACTGCTCCATTTTCTCGGAGATATAATAAAGATTATCGCCCACATCCAACGTATGGAACTCTCGCTTCGTGCCGTTCTGGTGGCTGACCTCCATCTCCACTTTTGCCCGTGGCGGATTCTTCGGGGAGATGATGATGCTTTCCAGATACAGATACTTGTCCGTACCACGCAGATTTTTGACCTCAAAGCCTTTGACTTCGATTTTCTTGACCAGTCGCTTATTGTAAGCGTCCAGCGCATCCAGAACGTAAATCAGATTATGCTGCTTGGCGTGGGTAGCAGAGTAATTCAGTGTGAAAAGTGGATTGAACTTTTTCAGGGCTTTCTGAGTGGCAGAGTCCTCTTTGCCCATCTTCTGCGGTTCGTCCAGAATCAGGATCGGGCGGTTGGCGGCAATCACATCAATCGGGCGGCGGGAACCGAACTCATCCCGCTTGGTGTAGATAATACGCGCCGCAGCATCTCCCTTGCGGCCTTCCACGTTCTTGTCCTCGTTCATGGAGGCGGCAAACGCCTGCGTGTTGATGATCATGACATTGATGCCGGAATTGCTGGAAAAGGAATCCAACTGATTCAGGTTGCTGCTGTTGTAGATAAAGAACCGTGCCTTTTTGCCGTAGCACTCCATAAAGTGATCGGCAGTGATCTCAAAGGACTTCTTTACGCCTTCACGGATGGCGATACTCGGCACAACAACGATAAATTTGCTCCAACCATACCGCTTGTTCAGCTCGAACATGGTCTTAATGTAAACATAGGTCTTGCCTGTGCCGGTTTCCATCTCAATATCCAGAGAACACCTGCCCAGCGGTGCCACCAACTTGTCCGACTGATGGATGTTTGCTTCTGCTTGCAACGCGCGGATGTTCTGAAGCAACTCCTGATCAGTCAATTGGAGTGCTTCGTTCTTAAAACCAGAATCGTTGATCAAATCCTGCAATTCCACCTGTGTTGCATCGTCCCCACTGGAAACAAGGCTCAACTGCTGCGGCTGTGCGGACAGACTTCCCATATCCCGCAGGTAAGACACACCTGCATTATAGGGCTGACCCTGAAAAACCCGTGCCACCGCATCCACAGCATCCGTTTGGTACTGCTGAATCTTAAAACTAAACTTCATCTTTGTGGTTTACCTCCTGCTCCAGCATCAGGAACCGGTCAAAATCGCTTTCATACAGGCGATCCTGAATGACACGATACTTTTCGTATTCGGTTTCTGCATGGAGTTTGGCCTGTTCTGCGCTGATTTTACCGGGGCCTGTCAGCAGTTCATTGCCGTTGAACTCCAGAAAACCGTCCAGCCGCTTTGCCCAGTCCTCCATGCTCATGGGGATCTTGCGCTCGGCCTGCAGCTCGGCATAATCCAGATAGAGCGACACGATTCGCTCCAGATAGTTCATTTCCTCTTTGCTCAGGTAGTTTTTGGCTACTGTCACATCCGCTTTCAGGATTTTCCCATCCGGCGCATTTTCCCATGTGGTAAGCCCCATGTGCTCCTTGTTGGCATCGGCACGCTCCACGATCAGTTCTGCCGCCGTGTGGCGATGCACAGCATAGTGCATCTTATTCTGAACCGTCTGGAAGAACAGGCGGGTCGTCTTGGCGTCCTTGTCATAATCAAACGCTGTTGCGTACAAATCCGTCACTTTCTGGTAGAACTTGCGCTCCGACAGACGAATTTCCCGAATCTGCTGCAACTGACGCTCAAAATATTCATCCGTGAACATATGACCTTTTTTCAGCCGCTCCACATCCATTGTCCAGCCCTGAATGGTGTGGTCCTTGACGATCTGCCCCGCCCACTTGCGGAACTGCACAGCACGCTGATTGTTCACCTTGAAGCCCACGGCAATAATCATCTGCAAATTATAATGCGTCAGTTCCCGATTGACCTGACGAGTGCCCTCGGTCTGAACTATCCGAAATTTCCGGATAGTTGCCTGCTCGGTCAGTTCGCCGTCCGCATAGATTTTTTTGATATGCTCGTTGACCGTGCGCACATCCACATCATACAGTGCCGCCATCATCTTCTGCGTCAGCCAGATGTTTTCATCCTCATAGCGCATTTCATAGCTTGCATCGCTCTCACCCGTAGAAGCCACAAAGGTCAAATATTCTGCCGCTGAACTGCGAATAGCAAGTTCTTTTTTCTTTTTATCATCCATATCACATTTTCACCATTAAAGAACAGCAATAAGGATAGTAGCAACAAGCGAAGCTAGCGCAATACCCGCAGAAACAAGGGCAATAATCAGCATCTTTGTATTATACTTTTTTGCTTTTTCAGCTTCCTGTTTGCTTTCTTCCAGCTCTTTCTCCTTCAGCAGGTACAAATCGTTAAGTTTTGAATAGTTATCATTAAGTCCCTCTACCACTTTCTGATTTCCTTCAAGTATTGGTTTTATTTCCTCTGCAAGAATCTCGTTCAGTGGCGTAATGCTATCAATCATTTCCTGATTTCGCCTATTCATTTCATCAATAAACGAGGTATCTATTCTTGGGGTTAAATCAGGTAAATTAATACCATTAAAATCCATTACAGCACCTTCCTTACCGTTTCCGGGCTATACGTTTCAAAAATCTGGTCGAAATTTGTCGCAACGCTGTCGTTTGCCATGGAGCTGTCACGGAACACGGCATAGTAGGGCTTCATCTGGGCAATGGCCTTGACAGTCTCCTCCGTCACATCATGGTCGAAGCAGGCCAGCAAGAAACCGTCTGCCACGTTGAACACCTTTTTGCCCGCAATCTCTTTCACCTCAATGGGGCTGGACAGCAGCACACCCAGATCCAGCATCACCTGGAACAGCAAGTCCTCCGGGGTACGGTCTTCCTTCACGTTGTCCACCAACGAGAACAGATCCTGCTGACCGATTTCATCCGGTGTGTAGTACACAGGCTTCATGTTGCTTTCGTCCAGACGCAGGCAGCGGAAGCCGATGTCCAAATCAGCCGGAGCCGTCAAACCGGCATCCTCTTTGATTTTCCGGCCCGCACGGCGGATACGCTCTTTGCCAATTTCGCAGATGTTCTTATAGCCAGCCTTGTACGCTTCGCTCTTCTCGTCCGTCTTTTCCGGCAACTGCACCATGATAAACTTTCGGTGTCCGCCGTCCTCGGCGTTCAGTTTCATCACAGCATGGGCAGTCGTTGCGGAACCAGAGAAGAAGTCGAGAATGATAGCATCTTTTTCAACTCCAGAAATGGTAATCAAATAGCTAATCAATTTTGACGGCTTAGGTGTATCAAACAAATTTTCTGGAAAAATATCTTTTAACTCATATCTAGCAATTTTATTATCACCACCTCTTTCACGTGGCAGCCATGTTTCTGGCGTTATCCCTCCCTTGACTTCCGTAATAAACTTTTTTTGCATAGGTCTTCCAGTTCCGTCAGAACCAAATGTAATTCGGTTGTCAGCTAATAGCTTTTGATAGCTCTCCTTGTTTACAATCCACGATCTACTCGGCGGAGGTGAAAATTTCAACCCTGTTGGACCTGTAATTATGTAATCACAGGATGCGCTATAAGTTCGTGCCGACAAATCACTTGCACGCCATACACCACGTGGATCATTGTCCGGATTCTTATAAGCTTTTAGCTGTTCATCACTTCGCGGCAACAGACCTGGTATCCACACGTCAGAGTTTTTTCCATATAAAAGAATATATTCATGTGTTGCAGATACACCTTTGGCATCGTTGGCCGGTCCATACTTCTTCTGCCAAACAAATGTAGCAAGAAAATTCGATGTTCCAAAGACCTCATCGCACATGGCCATTAAGTTTTTCACTTCATTGTCATCAATAGAAATAAAAACAGCGCCGTCATCTGCAAGCAAATCTTTTGCCAGTTTCAGCCGAGGATAAATCATATTGAGCCAATCGGTATGAAAACGACCATTGCTCTCCGTATTTGTCACCATGCGATTTCCGCTTTCATCGTAATCGCCAGACTTCACTCTCCACTCTCCACACTCCACACTGAAATCGTCATTGTAGACAAAATCATTGCCCGTATTATAGGGAGGATCAATGTAGATCATCTTGACCTTGCCCAGATAGGTTTCCTGCAAGAGCTTCAGCACTTCCAGATTGTCGCCCTCGATGTAGAGGTTCTCGCTGTCAAAGCCACCGGGTGTACCGTCCTTGCCAACACTATCAGTCACCACCGGACGCAACGTTGCCGTGATGGGTGCGTTTGCCGCCAGCATCGCCTTTTTCTTGTCCGGCCATGTGAACTGATAGCGCTCCTCCCTGCCCTCTACAATGGAGTCGGAAAGCTCCTGCCGCAGAACGTCAAAGTCAATGGCGTGTTCTACTTTGCCATTGCGTTTCACCTCGGTAATTGCATTGGGGAATAGCTTGCCAATCAGCTCAATGTTGCGCTGTACACCGTCAAGGCTGTGCATTTTTAGGGTGTCCATCATATAACCTCTCACTTTTTATAAATAGAATTCAACGTCTTCATGTTCATATAGTGGCAAATCTTTTTCTTCAAATTCTAATCCTTTGCAGACGCCACGATAAAGAAGACAACAAATCGAATCATAGTACAGATTTCTGTGTTGAATAAATCTCTGAATCGTTGCACTCCCCGTAGTCGATATAAGACCATCCGGCACATTGCCGTCTGGAAAGTCCGCTGTACAGGATGGATTCATTTGTATGCCAAGTTTTTTCGATGAATAGCACTGTGAATCTATACACAGAAATCTCATATCACCAATATTATTGCAGATAAGTTTATAGTCATATTTATTTCGAATAAGATATTTGCTAGTATCAAAAATATTATAATATGTTTCTTCGTATAATTCAGGCAAATTAGAAAACAGTTTTCCGCATATATCATTGCATCTGGAAATATACTCTGGATTATTGAATTGAACCAAATCGTACCAATGATATCCCCAAACCGGAGTAATCTCTTGCACCTTCCGTTTTTCAAGTTCAAGAATTGCCAAAAGCCACCGTACACTTTCATCTGTCAAAAGCCCAAGCACACTTCCTCGAAAACGATTTTCATCATCTCTTCCATAAGCACAATATTTTTTGAAATCTTCCGGACATGAACGTGCGCACTCAAAGATATCGTAGAAATTTTTTCTTCCACGAGAGAGAATTTCATTTGTCCGTTTTACATATGCAATTTCCTTATCTGAAGACGCATATCCTGAGAGAACAAAGCACATGTAATTGTGCAACAATACGAATCTACGATGAATATCAGACGGCAAGTATATATTCGATTTTGATTTTTCAAAGAAACAGTTGCTTTTTTCAATGAAGTCCTCCACCCGTTCTAACAGCACAAGTGTTGGTAAGCAGTCGTGTTGTATTCCGATTCTAAAATAGTTTTGAATAATTTCATGTAGTGTGTTTTTACTATATTTCTTCAAATCGGTTTCAGATATAAAAGAAAAATGTGTAAACATATTTTCTTTTATATTCCAGTCATATTCGTGCACTCCTGTGTCAAGATTTCCACGCATTTGAGGATACAACGCAACACACCCAGCAACTTGAATCGTTCTATCATTAACTTGAATATCACGGTTCGAGCTATACTTAATGCCAATCCTCCACAAATCCGGAAAAACACATTCCTTTATCTTCTTCAAGTCACCATTCAAGTGCTGGTTAAGGTAATCCACGGCATCTTGAAGTTCTGAAATCTGCTGAGGTGT
>OIJG01000469.1_pt1 | contig 7212 bp, 7 predicted proteins | sample 1583531 | NCBI WGS metagenome assembly OIJG01 (sample SAMN02674605, study PRJEB24791) | human gut metagenome, SKBSTL067 | isolation source: stool | host: Homo sapiens | place: USA | reverse complement strand
AGAAGTATAGACAAATAAAAAAGCGTATGAGTTTCAGCGAAAAGTCTTGCCTGGTATTTGAACAGGCTACGAAGGCATATCATATCACCGATCATATAGATGCCACGGTACATAATCCTTATGAGGTGAAGAGTATAGAGTTCTATCTGTATTTGAAGAATTGGATTGATGCTGTGCAATGGCATTTTGAGGATATTATCCGTGACCCGCAGATTGATCCGGTAGAAGCATTGGCCTTGAAAAGAAGAATTGATAAATCAAATCAGGACCGTACAGACCTGGTGGAATTAATTGATAGCTACTTTTTAGACAAATACAAAGAGGTAAAACCTCTCTCTGACGCAACGATCAATACGGAAAGCCCTGCATGGGCAATTGACCGCTTGTCAATTCTTGCATTGAAAATTTACCACATGCAGCAGGAGGTGGAACGTACGGACACTACCGAGGAACACCGTGCTCAATGCCAGACTAAGTTGAATATCCTGCTGGAACAACGCAAAGACCTTTCTACAGCTATTGAACAGCTGTTGGCTGATATCGAAGCCGGAAGAAAATATATGAAAGTATATAAACAGATGAAGATGTATAATGACCCGGCATTAAATCCGGTGCTTTATGCGAAAAAATAACGAATGGCGCGTATTCTCATTATTCGTTTTTCAGCTCTTGGCGATGTAGCCATGACAATCCCGGTAATACATTCGCTGGCTGTGCAATACCCGCAGCATGAAATAACAGTGTTAAGTCGTGCTGTATGGCAGCCACTCTTTCAGGGGTTGCCTGCCAATGTGGGTTTTGTCGGAGCTGATTTAACAGGCAAGCACAAGGGGCTTTGGGGCTTGAATAGCCTTTATTCGGAATTGAAAGCAATGCATTTTGATTACATTGCTGATTTTCATCATGTACTTCGTTCTAAGTATTTATGTTTGCGATTCCGTCTTGCCAATAAACCGGTAGCTTCCATTTGTAAAGGAAGGGCAGGCAAAAAGAAGCTGGTTCGCCGTCATGATAAGGTGATGGAAAATCAGAAGAGTTCTTTTCGTCGTTATGCCGATGTACTTGAGAAGCTAGGTTTACCGGTACTATTAAATTTCTCTTCTATTTATGGCGAAGGAAAAGGAAACTTTGCGGAAATAGAACCAGTCACAGGGCCTAAAGAAGATCAAAAGTGGATTGGTATAGCTCCTTTTGCCAAACATGCAGGTAAGATTTATCCGTTAGAACTGCAGGAGCAAGTTATAGCACATTTTGCTGCCAATCCCAAAGTAAAGGTTTTCCTCTTTGGAGGCGGTAAAAGCGAGCAGGACGTATTTGATGCATGGATTGCTAAATATCCTTCTGTCGTTTCAATGATCGGTAAACTGAATATGCGTACCGAACTGAATCTGATGAGCCATCTGGACGTGATGCTTTCAATGGATTCTGCCAATATGCATTTGGCATCCCTGGTCAATATTCCGGTTGTCTCTATTTGGGGAGCCACCCATCCTTATGCCGGTTTTATGGGTTGGAAACAATTGCCGGTCAATACCGTGCAACTCGATTTGTCATGCCGTCCCTGTTCTGTATATGGTCAGAAGCCTTGCTGGCGAGGTGATTATGCCTGTTTGAGGGATATAAAGCCGGAGCAGGTCATTGCGAAAATAGAAGGGCTTGTAGATTAATCCTTGCTGAAGTTCAAATTAGCTGTTTATTGAGCCGAAAGAGCGTAGAATCAAATAATGATGAAAGAGATACAACGAAAGAAAAAGGTACTGATAGATCTTACGAATTATGGTAGTCTCACAGCCGGCTTCGGGCAGATTGCGGCCAACTATGCAACCGCCTTTTCGTCTATGCCGGTAGATGATCTTCATTTTGTATATTTATTGCGGCAGAAATATATGCAGGAATTTGGTCCGAATGTGACCTCTGTTCCGGTACGTCGTATCAATAAGTTTTTTCCTTTTACCCTTCCCAAGGTAGATGTATGGCATGCGGTGAATCAACAGCGCAAGCTGTTGCGTATTGCCGGTGGTACAAAGTTTATCTTTACTATACACGACTTTAATTTCTTAACAGAGAAAAAGCCCTGGAAGGCGAAAATGTATCTTCGCCGGATGCAGAATAAGGTCAATAAAGCAGCGGTCGTGACTACGATCTCTCATTATGTGGCAAGATGTCATTCGGCAGCATGTAGATTTGAAAGGGAAGGAGATCCGGGTCATCTATAATGGAGTGGAGAGAATCGATACATTGGAAGGAATAAAGCCGTCGTTTGCTACAGGGCGTCCTTTCTTTTTTACGATTGGACAAATCCGTAGAAAAAAGAACTTCCATCTCTTGGTTGACGTAATGCGTCATTTCCCGGAATATGATCTATATATTTGTGGCGATGCTCATTTTGCTTATGCTGAAGAAGTGCGCAATCTGATCCGTGAGAATCAGCTCACTAATGTCTTTTTGACGGATGTTATTTCTCAAAGCGAGAAGATCTGGTTATATCGGAACTGTGAGGCATTCCTGTTTCCTAGTGAGGGAGAAGGCTTTGGATTGCCGGTGGTGGAAGCTATGCAATTTGGGAAGGCTGTATTTGCTGCTAATCGCACTAGTTTGCCGGAAGTTTGTAATGGACACGCTATCATGTGGGAACATTTGGATACAGAATCTATGGTGGAAAGTATCCGGGAGCATCTACCTGATTTTTATAAAGATAAGGAACGCTTGGAGAAAATCAAGGAACATGCCGCTTCATTCAATTACGAGAAGCATATACAAGCCTACCTTGATTTATATCGGGAGTTAGCTCAATTGCCTTAGTATTGGAATCAATTGCTCGTATACCTTTTCGGGAGTAATTAATGCAAAACGCTCCTCATAGGGTAATGTCGCCTGTTGTTCCGGTGGAAGAATGTCGTCAGGACTAATTCCTTCGGCGAGTACGGAATTGGCGGGTAACCACATTGACTTTGACGCACTTGGTGAATAAATGGCAAATGAAGGAACTCCAAGAGCTTGGGCGATGTGTCTGGCTCCTCCTTCGTTCCCGAAGTAAAATGAACAGTTGGCACAAAGTGCTGCCAGTTGTCGTAATGAAGAAGCTTGTATATCGATCTTGATACGTTCCGGACATCCTAATTCCTTGTAGATATTTCTGGCATCTTCTTCTTCGTACCCCGGCGCGTAGTTGAAGATCATTTGTATGTCCTTGTATTTCTCTAATATTCTTTTCAGTGTGGCTACCATGAACTCCGTATTCCATTTTTTATGGATGAGTTTGGTTGTGACTCCTATTAATAATACAGGGCGTGCAAAATCAATCCCTTCCTTTTCCATATAATATCGGAAATCTTCTTTTTCCCGGTCAGTCAGATATAACTTGAATTCTTTTGTGTATTGAATAGGTCTGATCTTTTCTAATGGTGCTGCAAGCAATAGATTGCGTTGTACCATGTCAGTTGTCAGATTCTTACTGTAAGTGTCTGTCCGGTAGTTCAGTAGAAAATGTGTATATCCTTTAATGCGTCCTATCCGGAAAGGAGTTCTTAATGAAAAAAGAGAGAAAAAAAGGGTCCGGATAGTAGAGCGCATATCGATGATTACATCGTATCTGTTTTTATGCATTACCTGCCATACTTTTTTTATATAAGCAGTGAATGGTTTATTCTCATTCTTGTCAAATGTAATGACTTTATCTATATCCGGATGCCCCTCATAGAGTGGAGCAATATTTTTATTAAGCACGAAGTGTATCTCTGCATCGGGAAAACTTTTTTTCAGCGTGCTGCACAATGCAACAGCCAGAATTGAGTCGCCTATTTGTCTAAATCGAATAATTAGAATTCTTTTGATTGGTTTCATGCTTAAACTTCCTTATGCTTTTTATCGTACAAACATAACTAAAAAAAAGCATTTATGTCTAAATATAAATGAAAAGAAAAAAGAAAAAATGACTAAAGCGGTTCGTAACAGGACTTATATGTAGAGAGAGTTAGCCAATCTTTGTGAGAAAAGAGAAAAATATAGTCGGAATATGGCCTAATTTCTTTATCTTTGCTCAATCTTTGTAATTAGTATTATATAGGAGAGTGTAATGAGAGTGATTGTAAATCCCAAGTACGCACATTTGCAGAAGGAGATAGAAGAAATTCCAAGGTCCTTCCAGAAAGAAAGAGATGTGGTGTATGATGGTCGTAATGTTTTAAAACGAATTGGCTTGGGCAGTATTGATGTTGTGGTGAAGAGCTTTAAGAAGCCTCACATCATCAACCGCGTTGTATATTCGTTTTTCCGGCAATCAAAAGCAGAACGTTCCTATATTTATTCTATGGAGATCCAACAGCATGGTTTTGACACTCCGGAGCCAGTGGCTATGATTGAACAATTTCAGAATGGTCTTCTTTCACATAGCTATTATATTTGTTGTTATGATGGTGGCGAAACTGTCCGTTCCCTGATGGATGGGAAAGTAGAGGGAAATGAAGATAAACTTTCTGCTTTTGCGCGCTACACTGCTGCTTTGCATCAGGCAGGTATTCTCCATTTGGACTATTCTCCCGGTAATATACTGATTCATCAGAATGAAACGAATGAATACAGTTTCTCTCTGGTCGACGTGAATCGCATGCAGTTGCTATCGGATATTGATTGTGATATGGTATGCCGTAATATGTGCCGTTTGTGTATTTCGCGTGAGGTACTGACTTACATCATGACAGAATATGCTTCTTTGCGTGGATGGGACGTCGAATCTACGGTCAGTCTGGCCCTTCGTTACAGCGATCAGTTTTTTACTCATTATATTTATCGTCGTGCGGCACGGAAAGAGAAAGAAAAGCATATTGTATCCCTGATTTTATTCTTCCGTTTATACCGTTCCGTACGTAAATTCTTTTCTTGGGAACCGCATATCTCACGTTTCTTATTGAAAAAGGAAAAGTATATCTATGATACATACCTGTGCAAGTATGATTATTGTGAATTGCTTTCTGCTGATTATCAATGATTACTTCTTACTTCCGCGCATCACTACACTGCGGATTTTATGCCTGAAAAACCCTTTTTGATTAATATATGTGCAGTTATGTTTGTCCAGAAATGCAGAGATAACTTCTTCGTCATCACGCAAGTGGTATGTGCAAATGGCAAAATCCAGCTTCTGGCAATTCTGGAATAAGTTATTGCATCCGGCCAATGCGTGCCGTTCGGCTCCTTCTATATCCATTTTAAGAAATAGATGTTCATTCGTCTGGTTGTTGAAGAAATCATCTAGTGTTTGCTCTCTCGAAGAATTATGGTCACTCACATACTTCTGGACAATCGTCACTTTATCCTGCCATGGTTCGAAGGTAGCTCTGATGGCCTCCAACCATTGCTCGTCCTGCTCAAACAAATAAACATGTTTGGCTTCTTCGATAATTTCCAGTGATGAATATCCTTCGGCACAACCGACATCCACAAATACTTTCCCTGTCACTTCTTTAACGCTGTTGAAGTAATGGTGCGGTGAGCGCCTGTCTTGTTCCATACTCAAAGCCCTATAATATTTTTGAATTTTCTTAGCTGGAGTGCTTTTTCTGAAATAGAGTCGCTTCTTTTCTTTTTGAACATAGTATAAGCCTTTTTCCTCATCTTTCTGTACATCAACAGGCATATTGGCGTATTCATCCTTGAATTCATACAGGTGTCTTGAATATCCATGTTCTTTAATATATTCATAGTATTTCAGATAAGGAGAGCCAGGCTTATATCCTTTCATGAAATAATATGGGAGAGTGCCATATATAAATTTCTTTATTGTATGTTTAAGTACGTTCATTTCATTAGTTTCTTGTAGATGTTTAAGATTTCTTCCGCTTGCTTTTCTTCAGAGAATCTTTTGGCAAATTTTTGCCCCTTTTCAATCATCTCCTTTTTTCTTTCAGTATCGGAGTATATCTGTTTGAAAGCATCGGCCATTCCTTTGATATCGTCAGGATGTACATAGATAGAGTCGGGACCTCCGGCTTCTTCCAGGCAAGATCCAGTCGCGGCCACTACCGGAATACCGGAGTATAGAGCTTCTATAATGGGAATACCAAAACCTTCGAAACGGGAAGGGTATACAAAAATTTCTGCTAACTGATAAAAAGCCGGTAGATCATCAAAAGGAACATTGCTGATGATATGTACCCTTTTTTCCAGCTTATTCTCCTTAATGAAACGTTCAATCTTATCAGTATATTCCGTGTGGCGTCCTACAATGACGAGATGAATCTGTTCAGGAAGCATCGTTAGTGCCTGCACCGCTGAAAGGGCGTTTTTGCGTTCTTCAATACTTCCTACGTTAAGGATATAGTGATCCGGTAGCTGATATTTAGCCCGGATTTCTCTTTTCTTCTCTGCTGCTACAGGATGCATGAATGAAGGATCACATCCCTGATAAACAACTTCTATCTTATCGGCGGGAATCCTGAAATACTCAATAATATCACGCTTGGTACATTCGCTGATAGCAATGATTTTATCGGCATTTTCGCAAGCTTTACGGAATTTGTATGTGTATATTTTCCTGTCGATCGAATGGTAATACTGCGGATAGCGCAGAAAGATCAGATCGTGAATCGTTACAATACTTTTTACCTCGCTTTGATGTATATTCAGGGGCAACTCATTACTAAGTCCGTGGAATATATCGATTTTTTCTTTTTCCAGTTGTTGGGTAACGCCCCATACTCGCCACAATGAACTTAACTTTTTCCAGGAAGAAGTAGTGGGATAAGAAAGCTGTAGTTGCTGATACTGCTTCGTTAATTTGTCCAGCCTCTTGTTTTCCCGTTTCTTGGGGGCATACAGCACATATTCATTCTCCGGATAGAATTGGCATAGGATATCCACTATATAGCGGCTATAATTACCCAGACCGGTGAAATTCTGTACTGCACGTTTTCCGTCAAAACCTATTCTCATTTCTTCTTCTTACCTTTATGTGATTATAATTAGACTTCAAAATTCCGATAAGGTTTATTCAAGTCTAAATAATGGAAATTATGTTGTCTTTGTCCACTTTGTTTAGGTATGGTCATGTAATCTCCATATTTCTGTGACAGATAAGCGTCGTATTTCTGTACTCCCCATACTTCTTCATCTTCAAACCGGATAGGAGTGGGAGTGCCCAGGATATCCTTCGACATGATTCCTTTCATTCCATCATCATAATCGCAGACTAATGCGCATTGGTCGAAATCGTAT
>OIJG01000430.1_pt1 | contig 7697 bp, 5 predicted proteins | sample 1583531 | NCBI WGS metagenome assembly OIJG01 (sample SAMN02674605, study PRJEB24791) | human gut metagenome, SKBSTL067 | isolation source: stool | host: Homo sapiens | place: USA | reverse complement strand
CGTCATCTTCGGCGGCGTGGGCCAGGCCCCCCAGGTGGAGCGGCTGAAAAATGGCGTGGACATCCTGGTGGCCACCCCCGGCCGCCTGGGCGACCTCTACGGCCAGAAGCTCATCGACCTGTCCCGGCTGGAGATCTTCGTGCTGGACGAGGCCGACCGGATGCTGGACATGGGCTTCATCCACGACGTGCGCCGCATCCTTGGCTGGCTGCCCGCCCAAAAGCAGACTCTTTTCTTCTCCGCCACCATGCCCCCGAGGTGCAGGGGCTGGTGGACTCCCTGCTGCACAACCCCGCCAAGGTGGCGGTCAACCCCATCTCCTCCCCGGTGGAGGTGATCGACCAGAAGCTCTACTACGTGGACCGCGGCAACAAGACCAGGCTGCTCGCCGCCCTCATCCGGGAGCTGGACGTGAAAAACGCCCTGGTGTTTACCCGCACCAAGCACGGGGCCAACAAGGTGGCCCGGGATTTGGAAAAGGCGGGGGTAACTGCCGCCGCCATCCACGGCAACAAGAGCCAGACCGCCCGTGTGACGGCGCTGGAGGATTTCAAGGCGGGCAAGACCCGGGTGCTGGTGGCGACCGATATCGCCGCCCGCGGCATTGACATCAGCGAGCTGTCTCATGTGTTCAATTACGACCTGCCCGAGGTGCCCGAGACCTACGTCCACCGCATTGGCCGCACGGCCCGTGCCGGTGCCGATGGCACTGCCGTCAGCTTCTGCGCCCCGGAGGAAAAGGAATATCTGGCCGGGATCGAAAAGCTGAACCGCCGCCAGATCCCGGTCGTCTCCGGCCATCCCTGGGACGGTGTGCCTGCCCCTGTCAAGGCTGCGCCCCCGGTGCGGGGCAAAAAGCCCAAGGCGGAAGCAGAGCAGCCGGAAAAGCCTGTGAAGGCAGAGAAGCCTGCCAAAGCAGAAAAGGCAGCCAAGGCCGAAAAGTCCGCTGCACCCAAGAAGGAAAAAGCGGCTGCAAAACAGCCCAGCCCCAAGAATACCGAACCGAAAGAAGGAACATCCATGGAGGAAAACCAGAAGCGCACTTCCGGCGGCCGCAGTGAGAACCGCCGCTCCAATAACAGCCGCACCCGCCGCGAGGGCAATGCCCCGCAGCCGGCCAACCGCGGCAGCAATGCCCAGCCCAAATTCGACCCCCACTTTGTGAGCGCCCCGGAGGCTACCCCTCTGCGCCCGGTCAAAAAGGCTCCGGCTGCGCAGCCTGCTGCAAAGCAGACTGCTCCGGCCCAGAACGGCCAGCGTCAGCGCGGCGGTCAGCCTGCCCGTGCCGAGCAGCGCACCGACCGCAATGATCCGCGCACCGAGCAGCGGACAGAGCGGAACAGCCGCAATGTCCGCCCGGCCCAGAACGGCCAGAGCCAGCAGGGCAGCCGCAATAACCGCAATGCAGTGCAGAGCAGCCGCCCGGACCGCCCCGCCAAGAGCGAGGCACCCCGCGGCCGCAGCCGGAACACCGCCCCCGCACGGGACGAGGACCCGGGCCTGATGCTGATCAGCCGCCGCCCGCCCCAGCAGAAGTTCACCAACTTTGAAGAGTATATGACCGCCCACGGCGGTGCCACCGCACCCATTGAGGATCACACCGATGAAACCTGAGCCGTTTGCCCCCTGGCAGTGCCCGCTTTGCGGCGAACCCCTGACCGGGGACACTGCTCTGAAATGCGGCAGGAACCACAGCTTTGACCGGGCGAAAGAGGGGTACTGGCACCTGCTGCCGGTGCAGAGTATGCGCACCAAGGCCCCGGGCGACAGCAAAGAGATGGTCGCCGCCCGCCGTGCCTTCCTGAACGCCGGGTATTACGGCATCTTCGGCCGGGCGCTGGGGGAACTGTGCCTTGCGTATGGTGTCCCCACCGGGGCAGATGCACCGCTCCACCTGCTGGATGCGGGCTGCGGCGAGGGCTGGTACGACCGCTGCATTGCACAGGCCTTTGCGCAGGCGGGCAGGCCGGTGCAGCTGGCGGGCTTTGATATCGCAAAGCCTGCGGTGCGTCTGGCCGCAAAGGCACTGCCTGCCGCAAAATACGCGGTGGCATCCAGCTTTGCCCAGCCTGTCCGCACCGGATGGGCCGACCTGCTGCTCAACTGCTTCTCGCCCTTTGCGCAGGAAGAGTTCCGGCGTGTGCTGCGCCCGGGCGGACGGATGATCTATGTTGTGCCCGGTGCAGAGCACCTCTACCAGATGAAGGCTGTCCTCTACGACACGCCTTATAAAAATCCGGTGCAGGAGGTGGCCTATGAGGGCTTCCGCCCCATTGGGGAGCGGGAAGTCTCGGGCAGCATCACGGTGCCTGCCGGGCAGCTGGAGGCGCTGTTCGCCATGACCCCCTATTACTGGAAAACGCCACGGGATGGCGCGGCCCGCCTGGCCGCCCTGCCCGAGCTGACCACGGACATCGCGTTCCGCTTCCTTGTGTTTGAAAAAGAATGATCGAAAAGCCCCCGGCCTGTGAGGATACAGGCCGGGGGCTTTTTGCGTGCAGAAAACAGGGTCACATCGCGATCCAGCCCAGTGCGTTGGCGACCGAGCTGGCCAGGATGATAGCCGCGAAGATGGGGCAGAGATACCGGAGCATAAAGTTGAACACCGGCTTGCGGCGGAAGGGCTGACCTTCCCGTGTGACCTCTTCCTCGATCTTTTCCACGCCGACGATCCGGGAGACCAGCAGGCAGGTGGCAATGGCCGCAATGGGCATCATCACCGAGTTGGTCAGGAAGTCGAAGAAATCGAGGAACTGCATCCCGAACACGGTCACACTGGCAAGGGGGCCGTAGCCCAGCGCGGAAAGGCTGCCCAGTGTGATCATAATACAGCCGATGAGGATGGTGGAGCGGGTGCGGTCCCAGCCCAGCTCGTCCTCAAAGGTAGAAACAGCACTCTCGGTCAGGGCAATGGAGCTGGTGAGGGCCGCGAACAGCACCAGCACAAAGAAGAGCACGCCTACGGCAGTGCCCATGCCCATGCTGGCAAAGACCTTGGGGATGGTAATGAACATCAGGGCCGGGCCCGCCTGCAGGGTGTCAGGGTCGCCGCCCGAAAAAGCGAACACGGCGGGAATGATCATCAGGCCCGCCATGATGGCAATGGCGGTGTCGAAGATCTCCACGTTTTCCGTGGACTGCTCAATGGACACGTTCTTTTTCATGTAGGAGCCAAAGGTCACCAGGATGCCCATGGCAATGGAGAGGGAGTAGAACATCTGCCCCATGGCGGAAACCACGGTCATCCACGAGAAGTTGGCCGGGTTGGGCACCAGAAAATACTTTACACCTGCCAGTGCACCGGGCCGTGTGACCGAGTAGACGGCAATGACCACCGAGAGCACCACCAGCACCGGCATCATCACCTTGGAAACGCGCTCCACGCCGTTGCGCACACCCGCAAAGATGATGCCCAGCGTGATAAAGGTGAACAGCAGGAACGCGATCTCGGCCAGCAGACCGTTGGAGATGAAGCCGGAGAAATACCCGTCCGATGCCAGCGCGCTGCCGTGGCCGGTGAGATACTGGGCCAGATAGTGGATGACCCATCCGCCGATGACCGAATAATAGGGAACGATCAGGATGGGGATGACGGCGTTGATCCAGCCGCCGAACGCCAGCCCCTTCCCTTTGCCAAAATGGCTGTAAGCGCCCACCGGGCTTTTGCGGGTCATCCGGCCCAGCGCCGTTTCGGCAATGATCATGGTGTAGCCAAAGGTGACAGCCAGCAGGATGTAGATGAGCAGAAAAATGCCGCCGCCGTATTTTGCGGCCAGATACGGGAAGCGCCAGATGTTTCCCAACCCGACCGACGCACCGGCGGCGGACAGCACGAATCCGAGTTTGCCGGAAAACGCACTGCGCTTGTGTTGAGTTTCCATGTTTTTTTCCTCTTTTCCAGTTGATAAAATCAAGTGTAACATAGAGAAAACGGGATTTCAACGAATCGCAGGCGTTTCACCGGTGGAGAGATTTCAGGCGGAAGGTGAAGAAAAGTGAATCACTTTCGGGTAAAGGGCTCCATACCGTGCTCCCCGGGGGTGTAGTATTCCATCAGGGAAATGTAGTTTTCCGGGTGGTGGCAGAACGCCGCGCGCAGAACACTGTCCAGCTCGCCCCGGGCGGTGAGCAGGCGGATGATGTACTGGGCCACCATCTGCACCACATCGGTCTCGATGCCGTAGCACAGGCCGACCGCCAGCACCGGGATAAGGATCTGCCGGGCCAGCAGGGGCACGTTCTGGCCGTACCGCTCAAGGATGGGGCGGCTCATGGTGGAGGCGGCCCAGACGCTGCCCACGATCTGCCAGTAATCGATCTCTTTCATGTGGGAAAGGCTTTGCAGCCGCTCCACGATCTCACCGTCGCTGAGGATGTAGCCATCGACCACCTCTTTTTCGGAGCGGAGAAAGGCACACTGGATCATGTCCATGATGGCGGCCTCGTACTTCTGGTGGAAATTTTCCCGGGAAACGCAGAACTTGGCCACGATGTTGATGAGGGCACTGGTGTCCTCGGCGGTGGCAAGACTGCTGACCACCAGCGGCGTGGGGCCGAATTCCGCCCCCAGTGCGTCCAGGTCGGCCAGCTCTTCGGCATTCCGGGTGGCGGGCAGAAAGCGGTCACAGCCGTTGCGGTGGTAGCCCCAGGCAGCGGGCAGCACCCGGGCCACCGCGTCGCCGCTGGAAATGATGCTGAAGATGTTGCTCTCGGGCCAGTTTTCCAGCAGGGTGCCGTCCGGGGCGTGATTGGCATCGAAATCCTGCTGCAGGTCAGGCCGGTCGGCGGCAGTCAGGGCAGCAGGCACCGCAAAGCCGTAGGCATAGATGTTCTCCCGCCCCAGCTGGGGCAGCTCCCGGGCGATCTTTGCCGCCAGCAGATTTGCAATGATGGAACCGCGGCTGTAGCCGCCCAGCCAGAGCTTGAAGGCACCGCCCTGCCCTGCCCGGGCCAGATAGGCCTTGAGGGACGCAAACACCGCCGCCACAGGCGTGACAAAGCCGGTGTGCGCGCTGGTATCGCCTATGTGGAAGTTGCTGGCCCACTCGCCGCCGTAGCCGCCGCCCCGCAGGACAAGCGCCACAAGGGTGGTACGCTGGCCGTTCAGGGTCAGGGTCTTGCGGGCCAGCGAGTAGCCCACAAAGTCCCCGGCCCGGCCGGTGTCGAGATCGTAATTGTAGAACAGCGCGTCCTCAAAGCCCAGGGTCTCGTAGGCGGCGGCAATGTGGGCTTCCCGCCCCACAGAGCCGTTGACCCAGTATTCCGCATCGCTGGCCACGGTGTTGGCCGCAGCGCAGACCAGACCCAGCGTTGCCAGCGCCAGCTGATGGTCATATTGGGTGGCCGGGTGGGTGAAAAAGCTGTCGGAATAATAGAACGCGTGGGTCAGGTCACAGCCGCTCAGGTCGCTGCGGATGCCGATGGTGTAGCGGCCATCCGGCACTGCATGGCCCATGGAGCCCTGCCCGGCGGCCTGGACCATCAGCCCGGGCAGCAGAGTGCTGCCGGCCGCAAACCCCAGCACCTTGCAAAAACTTCTTCGATCCATAATTTTTCCCCTCAAAAACCAGAATGGATTTTTTCTTAGTATACCGTATCCCGGGCGGGGATACAATCCAAAGTTTTCCGGGCGGCAAAAAACGGGCCGGTGTTGCGCACACCGGCCCGTTATGTTACACTGTTGTTCAGTCCAGATCCTTGCAGTACTCCACGATGTGGTGGAACATCTGCTCCACGGCGGGAGCCATGGCGGTGGGGCGCTGGACGGCCAGACCCACCACGCGGTCCTCTTCGGGCTCGATGGGGTAGATCTTGACCGCTGCCGTGCAGTTGCGCAGCAGCATCCGGGGCATGATGGAAATGCCCAGGCCTGCCTCGACCATGGCAATGTTCGACTGGTCATCGATGACATGGCAGCGGCGCTCCGTTGAGAGGGAATACTTCTTGAGGAACTGACGCATCTCCGCGTCGGTGGCATCCCACTGCACCACAAAGTTCTGCCCGTTCATCAGGGCGGGGGTCATCACGCCGTTGGGCGGCTCGGGCCAGTCCATGGGGGTGATGCAGAGCAGCGGCTCGTGGAACAGCTCGGTCAGAACAAACTCCTCCCGGCAGTTGTTGGAGAGGAAGGCAATGTCCACCTGACCGGTGCGCAGCCACTCCTTAACATCGTCGTAGGTGCCCTGATAGACCTCGACCTCGATCTGGGGGTAGTGGGCCATAAAGCCCTTGAGGATGCTGGGCAGCAGCCCGGAGCAGATCGAGTTGAAGGCACCCAGCTTGACCTTGCCTTTTTCCAGGCCGTTCAGGCGGGCAATGCTCTGCTGCAGGGCCTCGTCGCTGTTCAGCACCGCACGGATGGAGGGGTACAGCGAAGCGCCGTAGCTGGTCATGGTAACGCCGTTTTTGCCGCGATTGAATAAGGTAAAGCCCAGCTCAGCCTCCATCACGGCGATGGCGTGGCTGATGGCTGAGGGGGTCAGATGCAGCTGCTGAGCCGCCTTGTTAAAGCTGCCCTGCCGTGCAACTGCGTCGAAAATCTCATAAGAAAACAGCGTCATTCCCAATGCCTCCTTCCGGTCTGATCTGGTTCGGAGACGCTCGATCCTCTGTGAATCTTTTTCATCTTTGGTTTGAGATAGTTCAATTATCTTCTTGATTTTACTATCCTGCGCCCGTCCTGTCAAGCATTTTGGGCGGATTTGTGCACGCTCTGTGTGGATTTTGCCGCAGCAGACGGAGGAAATGCCACCTTTCCTCCGTTATAGTTCTTATAACGATTTTTTACAAACTGACCGAGGTGTTTTTTTATGACCGCACTTTCCCCGCGCTGCAGTTTCAGCGGCACCGCCCTTAAAACCATTGCCTGCATCACCATGCTCATCGACCACATCGGCGCGTCCTGTATCGAGGCAGGGATCCTTACGCCCGGGCTGGACATCGGCACCCTCTCGCGGGACACCCTTTCCGCCTATCCGCTGTACCGGCTGGACATGGTGCTGCGGTTCACCGGGCGGCTGGCCTTTCCCTTGTTCTGCTTTTTGCTGGTGGAGGGCTTTGTGCACACCCACAACGTCAAAGGCTACCTTGGGCGGCTGGTGCTGTTCGGCCTCATCAGTGAGGTGCCCTTTGATCTTGCATTTTTCCGCACCCCCTTTGACCCCAGTGCACAGAACGTTTACTGGACGCTGGCGCTGGGCGTGCTGGCCATGGCAGGGCTGAAGCATTTTGAAAAGCCGGACGGCTCTGCCAGCTGGAAAGGACTCTTGTGTGCGGCAGGCTGCACGCTTGCGGCGCTTCTGGCTTGTACGGACTACAACGGCATCGGTGTGCTCATCATCTGTGCGCTGTACCTGACCCGTGGCGACCGCAAGCGGCAGTGCATCGTGGGAGCCGTGCTGTTTGCCTGGGAGCTCACCGCCCCGCTGGCCTTTGTGCTGGTCTGGTTCTACAACGGGCAGCGGGGCGCGTGCAGTCCGCTGCAAAAGAAGGCCTTTTACTGGTTCTACCCGGTGCACCTGAGCGTGCTGGCTGCGGTGACGAATCTGATCTTGTAATAGAAAGGCCGCTTTCACGGAACGAATTCCGAGGAGGCGGCCTTTTGGTTTCTGAAAATGGAAAAAGCCCGGTGATTTCAAAGAATCATCGAGCTTTTTCTTGGCGGAGTAGGAGGGATTTGAACCCTCGCGCCGTTGTTT
>OIJG01000426.1_pt1 | contig 7749 bp, 5 predicted proteins | sample 1583531 | NCBI WGS metagenome assembly OIJG01 (sample SAMN02674605, study PRJEB24791) | human gut metagenome, SKBSTL067 | isolation source: stool | host: Homo sapiens | place: USA | reverse complement strand
AGCTCCTCCTCGGAAAAGAGCACCCGCTCCACGTCCTTGTCCAGCATGTGTTCCATACCTCTCCCTCACTCTTTCTTCCAGAATAACAGCTCATAGGCCGCCTGTCCAGGGACGGCCGTCCGGCTCTGCTCAGGCCCGAAGCCCGCCACCGCGGCCACGCCCCGACCGTCGGCCAGAACCGGAATCCGCTCCCGCTCCCGGCGGGGCAGAGCGTCCAGCAGACCACAGAAGATGGTGACGTGCAGGCCGCTCACCACCAGCACATGGGAAAGTCCTGCGCCCCGGTAGGCGCTGCGGAGGGCGGAGGAAAGATGGCCCTTGTCTCCTGCGGCCATCGCAGCCAGAACACCGCCGGTGTTTTCTGCCATGCCGCCGCGCAGGGCGCGGCTCAGGGCCGCTTGAAGGCGGGCCGTCCGGGCACGGAAGCTTCGGCCCGGCCCAAGCCGCAGCATCCCCGACTGATACTCCGCGCTCAGGGCGATGCCGTCGGCGTAGTCGCTGAGGCGCTGGGTGGCGTCCGGCAGGTCCAGCGCGAAGCGGCCCCGGATGCGGCCGCCTGCCTTGCATCGGGGCAGACTGACACACTCCACACGGAACCGGACAGCCTCTCCGTCTACCGTCTCCACCCGCAGCACAGCGCTCACCCGGCCCGCCCCATAGGCGCGGCCGATGCTCTCCACCTCTGCGGTCAGGACTGCTTCCTGTCCGGCGTATGACCCCTGTATTTTCGCCAGCTTAGCATCGGTGGTCTCCCGGATGCCGACGCCAACCAAAGCGCCCAGCAGCAGACAGACCGCATAACCTCGTGCAGCCCCGCCTTTCCACCAGACCAGCAGGCAGAAGACAACAAAAATTGCCGCAGACGGCAGCAAAAGCCCCGTCTGCGGCAAAAATGAGCATAATGCTAACACACCCAGCGCACTCAGGCAGAACGCGCAGAGCGGGCGTCGCATCTCAGCTTAGTGGAAAAACAGCGGCAGCGGCTCAAGGAAGATGATGTCCTTGCGCTGTGCTGCATCGCCCTCGGCCAGAACGGCCGCCTGTCCCACGATGGTGCACTGGGTCTGCTCGGCCAGCTCGTCCAGAGCTTTCAGGGAGCCACCGGTGGAGATGACGTCATCCACGACCAGCACCCGCTTGCCGTTCATCTTGTCCAGCTCCTTGCGGTCGATGACCAGCTTCTGCTTGCCTGCGGTGGTGATGGACTGATCCTCCACCACGACAGGGTCGGCCATATAGAGCTTTTCGCCCTTGCGTGCGCAGATGTAGGGCTTGCCACTCTGGCGGCTCATCTCGTGTGCCAGAGGGATGCCCTTGGCCTCAGCGGTCAGCAGGATATCAAACTCGGGGCACTTTTTCAGCAGCTCGGTGGCAGCAGCCACGGTCAGCTCTGCATCGCCCAGCATGATGAAGGCCGCAATGTCCATGTGGTCGTTCACCTTGCAGATGGTCAGTTCACGGGTCAGGCCCGCAACATTCAGGGTATAGGTCTTTGCCATAACAATTCCCTTCCTTTTGTTCGATCCGTTATTTTTATGCGCGGCTCAGACAGGCAGCTTCTCGCCGCCCAGCACATGGAAATGCAGGTGCTTCACGGTCTGGCCGGCATCCTCGCCGACATTGGAGATCACGCGGTAGCCGTTGTCCAGACCGACTTCCTTGGCCAGCTTGGCGATCACGGCAAAGATATGGCCCAGCAGGGCACCGTCCTCCTCCGTCAGGGCAGCGGCACTCTGGATGTGCTTTTTGGGCACAACAAGAAAGTGCACCTTGGCCTGCGGGTTGATATCGTAAAACGCCACGACCTGATCGTCCTCATACAGCTTGTTAGAGGGGATCTTGCCCTCGGCGATCATGCAAAACAGACAATCTTCCATGGGAATTGCTCCTTTCACTCAGCCCAGCTGCTTCTCAACGATGCCCTTGACAGCGGCCAGAGCCTCGTCGATCTTGGTCTCGTCCTTCAGGCCGGCCATTGCAAAGTCGGGCTTGCCGCCGCCCTTGCCGCCTGCGATAGCGCTGATCTCCTTGACCAGCACGCCAGCCTTGAGGCCCTTTTCCTGTGCCAGCTTGTTCACGGTGACAGCCATGGTGACCTTATCCTCAGCCTTGCCCACCAGAACAGCGACCACAGGGTTGACAGCCTTGTCGCGGATGCTGTCGCACATGCCGCGCAGGGTTTCGCCGGTGGTGCCGGTGAAGTAAGCAGAAGCGATCTTCACGCCGCCGACTTCCTCGGCATTGTCGAACAGGCTGCTCACCTTGGAGGCGGCGACCTTGGCCTTGATCTCCTCCAGCTCCTTGCTCATGGCCTTGTTCTCGGCCATGACGGCCTCGGCACGGATGGGCAGAGAGGTGATGTTGTTGGCCTTCAGGGTGTTGGCCACGGTGTGCAGCATTGCCTCCTGCAGATTTGCACGGACGAGCAGGTTGCGGCCGGTGACAGCCTCGATGCGGCGGATACCGGCGGCAACAGAGGATTCGCTGACGATCTTGAAGCCGCCAATCTGGGCGGTGTTCTTGACGTGGGTGCCGCCGCAGAACTCGGTGGACCAGCCCTCGATGTTCACAACGCGGACGACCTTGCCGTACTTCTCGCCGAAGAGGGCCATTGCGCCCAGCTTCTTGGCCTCCTCGATGGGCATCTCCTTGACGGTGACGTTCATCGACTCGTAGATCTTATCGTTGACGATCTTCTGCACCCGGGCCAGCTCCTCGGGGGTGACTGCGCTGAAGTGGGTGAAGTCGAAGTGGGTGATCTCGGCGTCCTGATAAGAGCCTGCCTGATGGACATGGTCGCCCAGCACCTCGCGCAGAGCAGCCTGCAGCAAGTGGGTGGCGGTGTGGTTGCGGGCGATGGCCATACGGTATTCCTTATCCACGCAGGCGGTCAGGTGGTCGCCGACATGGACGATGCCGCTTTCGAGGGTGCAGGTGTGGACGTAGTAGCCCTTGGGGGTCTTTTTCACGTCCAGCACACGCAGGCTGCACTCGGGGCCGGTCAGCAGGCCGTTGTCGGCCACCTGGCCGCCCATCTCCGCGTAGAACGGGGTCTTATCCAGCACCACCAGCACGCCGTCCTTTGCCTCCTCATCGGTGGCAATGGCATCGGTCAGGGTCTCCTCGTCGCTCAGGGCGACCACAACGCCGGTGTCGTTCAGGGTCTCATAGCCGGTAAAGACAGTGGGCTCAACGGTCAGGCCGCCGAACAGGTCCTCGCTCCAGCCGGAGATGTTCTTCTTGAGGCGCTCGGCACGGGCACGCTCCTTCTGCTTGGTCATCTCGGCGTGGAAGCCCTCCTCGTCGATCTCGATGCCCTGCTCGGCGGCGATCTCCTTGGTCAGGTCGAGGGGGAAGCCGAAGGTGTCGTTCAGCTTGAAGACGTCCAGACCCTTCAGCAGGTGCTGGTGAGCCTTCTCCAGACCGTCGATCATGTTGTTCAGGATGTTCATACCGGCATCGATGGTGCGGGCAAAGTTTGCCTCCTCGGTGCCGATGACCTTCTTGATATAGGCATCGTGCTCACGCAGCTCGGGGTAAGCGCTCTCGCTGGACTGAATCACAGTCTCCACCAGTTCCACCAGGAAGGGGCGGGAGATGCCCAGCATCCGGCCATGGCGGGCAGCGCGGCGGAGCAGGCGGCGCAGAACGTAGCCGCGGCCCTCGTTGGAGGGCAGGATGCCGTCAGACACCATGAAGGTGCAGCTGCGGATGTGGTCAGTGATGACACGGATGGAGATGTCATCCTTGGCGTTCTCACCGTAGGTCTTACCGGCAATGTGCTCCACATGGTGCAGCACGCTCTGAACGGTATCCACCTCAAACAGGTTGCCCACGCCCTGCATCACGCAGGCCAGACGCTCCAGGCCCATGCCGGTATCGATGTTGGGACGTGCCAGACGCTCGTAGTGGCCCTTGCCGTCGGCATCGAACTGGCTGAACACCAGGTTCCAGATCTCCATATAGCGGTCGCAGTCACAGCCCACGCCGCAGGTCGGCTTGCCGCAGCCGTACTCGGGGCCGCGGTCAAAGTAGATCTCGGAACAGGGGCCGCAGGGGCCGGAGCCGTGCTCCCAGAAGTTGTCCTCCTTGCCCAGACGCACCATGTGGTCCGGAGCAATGCCCACCTTCTTGGTCCAGATATCGTAAGCCTCGTCGTCCTCTTCGTAGACGGAGATGTGCAGCTTATCCTTGGGGATGGCCATCCACTCGTCGCTGGTCAGGAACTCCCATGCCCAGGGAATGACCTCCTCCTTGAAGTAATCCTGGAAGGAGAAGTTGCCCAGCATCTCAAAGAAGGTGCCGTGGCGGGCAGTGATGCCCACGCGCTCGATATCCGGAGTACGGATGCACTTCTGGCAGGTGGTCACACGGTGGCGGGGAGGCTCTTCCTGAGCCAGGAACCACTTTTTCATGGGGGCCATGCCGCTGTTGATCAGCAGCAGGCTGGGGTCGTTCTTCGGCACCAGCGGGAAGCTGTCCAGACGCAGGTGGCCCTTGCTCTCAAAGAAGCTCAGGTACTTTTCACGCAGTTCATTCAAACCGGTCCATTGCATAGGTTTTCTCTCCTCAATTGTCCTTGGCGTTTGCACGTCAGTTTTTATGATGTTATGGCAGAGGGGCGGGCAGGCGCAAAAATAAAAACAGCCCCATCCCAAAAGGGACGAGGCTGTGTAAAACTGCTCCGTGGTACCACCCAAATTGCAAAGGATAAAACTGCTTGTCCCCTGCCGCTTTCGGCGCGGTAACGCTGCGCTGCGTCCGACTTGTTTCGCCGGAAGCTCCGGGGCGGCATGAAACGAGACCTGCCGGAGCGCCTTGCAGCTGGGAGCGCTCTCTCTGGGCGGCGGTGTGCATTTCTGACCCCATCATTGCCATCTGTCATAATTCACGTTTTGCCGCAAAGGCGCATATTCGCCCCTTGCGTACACTTAAATTATAGCATGGGCTCTGCGTTTGTCAACGGGTTTTCCACAAATTTTACGGCACCCAGATGCGGTCTACATGGGTCATCTCGCCGTTTTGGATGGTCACGGTCGTGTTTCCCGCATTCCACCCATAAACATCTTCTTCGCTGCTCATTGCATCGCAAACCGCCCGGTCTCCCTTGACCATCACTGGGTCGGCTCCAAAGTCTGCTGCGCCGTCCGATAGTTCGATATCGTCTGCCATAACAAGCTGCTTCACCACACCAACTTCATAATAAGCGGGAAAATCATCCCATGTCAGAGTCCGGTAATGGTCCTCCTCTTTGCATAAGTCGATGCCGCCTTCTTCTATTCCGCCGTTGATGGTCACATAGTTGTTTTCCCGCTCGATGCTCTCCACGGTCAGGGCTGTAGTTTCCTCTGTCCCGTTTAGATGTGTTACAATGGTATCGCCTTCGCTCAATGCTTCTATCTCTGGGGCTGTGTACCGGTCATAGTCGTATACGACCGCGGCGTTGATGGTATTCTTGCGTTCACCGACCCATACTTTATCGCTTTCAAAGCTGATGTGATAGGTGCCATCCGAAAGGGGGTCGCTCAGTAAAACGCCTTGCATGGGCTGTACTTCCGTTTTTTGCGCCTCCTGCGCCTCCGAAGAGGTCGTGCTTGGCGTGGAAGCCGCTGTGCTTCCCGCCGTGGAACTGGAGGCCCCACAGCCCGCCATGGTGATCCCAAGCGCCAAAAGCACCGTAAATGTTCCTATTTTATGGTTCCATCTCATACGAAAACCTTCTTTCTCTTGCTTGACGGAACGTTTCCGTTCCGCTACAATAAAAACGATTCAAAGACACATTCTATTTCAAGATAGAGAGGAAAATTTCCGTGAAAATCTTAAAAGTAAAATGTCTGGCCCCCACCCGGCTCGACAACTATCTGATGCAGCAGTTCCCGGCACTGAACCCGGGCCGCCTGAACAAGGCTCTGCGGGAGAACAAGATCAAGCTGAACGGCAAAAAGCAGCCCCTTTCCACCCGCGTAATGGCGGGCGACGAGATCAAGCTGTTCATCCTGGACGAGGTGCTGGATGCCGACAAGCGGGTAGAAGGCCCGGCGTGGAAGAACGCCCGCGGCCCGGCACAGGTCATCTACGACTGCCCGCAGATCCTTGTGGTGAACAAGCCTGCAGGCCTTGCCGTGGATGGCCCCGAGGACGACACCCTGCTCAACCGTGCTCTGCTCTACCTCAACCAGCAGGGTGAGTATAAGGAGAACGACGTCTACACCCCCGCCCTCTGCCACCGTCTCGACACCGGCACCAGCGGCCTTGTCATCATCGCCAAGACGCCCGAGGCCGAGGAGCTGTTCCTCGCCGCCATCAAGAGCCGCGAGGTGAAAAAGACCTACCTCTGCGTCACCTTTGGCCGTCCTACGCCCCCGGACGCCACTCTCGGCGGCTATCTGCTCAAGGACGCCGACTGCGGCATCGTCAAGATCGTGGAGGACAAGCAGCCCGGCGCGAAGGATGTGGAGACTCAGTATGAGACCATCGCCGTCTCGGGCCGTCTGGCCCTGCTGAAGGTGCGGCTCATCACCGGCCGCACCCACCAGATCCGCGCCCACATGGCCAGCATCGGCTGCCCCATCCTCGGCGACAGCAAGTACGGCAACAACACCGCCAACCGCGAGCTGAAGCTGAAGTATCAGGCCCTCTGCGCGTGGGAGCTGACCATGCCTCACTTCAATCAGCCCGATTTCGAGTTCCTCAGCGGCAAGACCTTCCACGCCCCAAAACCATGGTACTATCAGCAGGTGCTGGATGGGACTCTGAAGTAATTTTTGATCATACAAAAGGGACGACACAGTTTCACCACTGCGCCGTCCCTTTTGCGTTCTTATCTCGTATCAGACCCGCACCATATCTGCGGTGATCTCCTCAATGGAGTGCGCGCCGCACATCTGCATGGTGTCGGCCAGCTCACCGGCCAGCTTGTCGATGTAGCACTTGACGCCTTCCTCGCCGCCGCCGTAGACAGCCGTGACGAAGGGGCGGCAGATGAGGACGCCGTCAGCACCCAGAGCCAATGCCTTGAAGACATCGACGCCGGTGCGGATGCCGCCGTCCACGAGGACCTTGACGCCGGTGCCCTTGAGGGCGGCGGCGATCTCAGGCAGGACCTCGGCGGTGGCGGGGCACTGGTCGAGGACGCGGCCGCCGTGGTTGGACACCACGATGGCAGCGGCACCGGCCTCCTTGGCCTTCAGCGCGCCCTTGACGGTCATGACGCCCTTGACGATGAAGGGCCGCTCGGCCAGCTTAACGATCTCGGCCAGCTCGGCCACGCTCTTGCTGCCCGCCGGAGGGGTCATGTTTTTGAGGAAGGGCAGGCCGGCGGCGTCCACGTCCATGGCCACGGCAAAGCAGCCGCTGGCCTTGGCCTGCGCCATCTTCTCCTTGATGGTGTCGATGTTCCACGGCTTGATGGTGGGCACGCCGCAGCCGTCGGCATTGCCGATGGCCTTGGTGGCCATGGTCATGACGTCGGGGTTGGTGCCGTCGCCGGTGAAGGCGGCGATGCCGCTCTCGGCACAGGCCCGCACCAGCACGTCGTTGTAGGTCATGTCGGTGTAGGTATCGGAGTAGTGGAGGTTCACCGCGCCCACCGGGCCAGCGAAGAAAGGATACTTAAAGCTGCGGCCAAACAGCTCGACGTGGGTGTCGGGGGTGCCGTTCTCGCACAGGGTGTCCATGTTCACCCGGATGTCGGCCCACTTATTGTAATTGCGGATGGCCGTGTCGCCCACGCCCTTTGCACCGGGGCCG
>OIJG01000402.1_pt1 | contig 8046 bp, 4 predicted proteins | sample 1583531 | NCBI WGS metagenome assembly OIJG01 (sample SAMN02674605, study PRJEB24791) | human gut metagenome, SKBSTL067 | isolation source: stool | host: Homo sapiens | place: USA | reverse complement strand
GAGAGCCACGGCATCGAGATGGCCGCGCTGCCCTGCCCCAGCTTTGCAGGCTGTGAGCCGGTGGCCGTCCAGCAGGGGGCCGGCATGGTAGTCATCCCGGGCACCGAGGACGAGATCAGTGCCTGCGTTGCCTTCCTGAAATGGTTCACCCAGCCGGAAAACAACCTGCAGTTCTCGGTGCAGTCCGGCTATATGCCCGTGACCTATGCCGCCAACAGCATGTCCGCCCTTGAGAACAGCGGCCTGACGGTCTCCGAGAGTATCGACAAAGTGCTGAGCCTGTCCATTGATGCCATCGATCGCAGCAAGCTCTACACCACCCATGCCTTCCCGGATGCCCTGCGCGCCCGCAATACCCTGCAGTACGCGCTGGAGGACCGTGTCACTGCCGACCGTGCCACGGTGCTGGAGCGGCTGGCTGCCGGGCAGACCCCCGAGGAAGCCGAAGCCGAGTTCCTGACCGATGCCTGTTTTGATGCCTGGTACGACCAGACTCTGGCCGCTCTCAGCGCCTTTGCGGGCTGAGATGCCCTTGGAACAACCACAAAAGGAGAGACTCTCAGATGCAGAACCGCAAGCCGCACAGCCAGAAGGCCCCTCAGACGGGCCATTCTATCTTCGGCACCATCCTTTTCTCCCTGCTGGCTGTGCTGGCGGTGGAGTTCCTGCTGCTGACCTTTGCTGTCCACGTCACCCGGCTTGGCCCCCAGCTGAACCAGAACGCCGAGGATATCCTTGCCATGCAGGTGGACAACCGCAGCCGGTATCTTCAGTCCATCTTCCACGATGCACAGGAGCTGACCAGCCTTTCCGATGCCATCAATGGCCTGACCCAGCAGCTTCTGGACGAGGGAGAGATCAGCCTGAGCACGCTGGACAGCAGCAGCGACGCGGCCTATCCCCTGCTGGAAGCCGCCGCGCCGGAGCTCATCAGCACCCTGCGCATCAAGTCGGTGACCGGCGTGTTCCTTATCCTGAACACCCATGATCTGGACAAGCGGAAGCAGGACAGCCTCATGCCCGCCATCTACCTGCGGGATCTTGACCCGGATGCCGCCCCCTCCCAGCGCAACGCCGACCTGACCTTTGTGCGGGCACCGGCCCAGCTGGTGCAGTCCCTCTCCATTGCCACGGACAACAGCTGGTCCCCCACCATCCGTTACCGGGCACTGGGAAATCGCGGCTTCCTTTATCCCCCTTTCCAGGCCGCCTATAAAGACGGAGCCAGCCTTGCCGCCTCCGATTATGGCCACTGGACCTCACAATCCTATCTGGTGCCCGGGGACACCCACGAGGCCATTGCCTACAGCCAGCCCCTGATCCTGCCGGACGGCACCGTTTACGGCGTGATCGGCGTGGAACTGCTGGCCGACTACCTGTGGGAGAACCTGCCCTGCTCTGAGCTGCAGAACAACGGCACCTATTTCCTTGCCGTGACCGATACGGAGGAGCTCTCTGCCTCTGAACTGCAGCTGCGTCCGGTGCTCCGTTCCCACTGCGACGGGCAGCCGGGTTCTGCGGACGAAAGCCTTACGCTGCGCCTCCACAGTGCCCATACCCACCGCTACCTCTTCAGCAATGCCCTCTACATTGCTTCGGTCTCCCCCTTGAACCTCTACAGCCGGAACGCCCCTTTCTCGGGCAAGCACTGGCTTCTCGTGGGCTCCGTTCCCGCGGTGCAGCTCTTTGCTTTCGCCCAGCGGCTGAAGCAGCTGTTCTCCTTCATCATGCTGATCACGCTGGCCGTTGGCATTGTTTGCAGCTGGCTGGTCAGCAGGCGGCTGGCCCGGCCCGTTGCCAAGCTCTCGGCTGAGGTAGCCGCTGCCGAAGCGGATTCCTCCGCCATCCCGCATCTGTCCGCCACCGGCATCAGGGAGCTGGATCAGTTTTCCTCCGCCTTTACCCAGCTGAGCAAAGACGTGCTGGACTCCTCCACCCGCTTTTTGCGCATTATGAAATTGGCCAGTGCGGAGCTGGGCGGCTATGAGCTGCGCGATGACAGCGTTTATGTGACTGATAACTTCTTCTCCATGCTGGGCCTTGCACAGGAGCAGCCAGATCCGCTCACGCCAAAGGCTTTCCGCGCCCTGATGGGCACACTGGAGCAGCGGTGGTTCTACCGCCTGTCCCCGGCCAACAACAAGGTCTTTGCCATCCCCCAGCCCGACGGCAGCACCCACTACATCACCCTGCGCATCACCCATATCCTGGGCGAAAGCGCCTCCGAGGTGGGTCTGGCTGAGGATATGACCACCACGGTGCTGGAGCAGCAGCGCATTGAGCACGAGCGCGATTACGATACCCTGACCGGCCTGTACCGCCGCCGTGCCTTTGACCGCGCCTGTGAAGCGCTGTTCCAGCAGCCCGAAAAGCTGGGCTGTGCCGCCCTGCTGATGATGGATCTGGACAACCTCAAGCAGATCAACGACACCTACGGCCACGACTGGGGCGACCAGTACATCCGCCAGACCGGCCAGTGCTTTGCGGCCAACACGCCCGCCAACACCATCTGCTCCCGCCTTTCGGGCGATGAATTCCTGATCTTCTTCTATGGCTATCAGGATCAGGCACAGCTCCGCGCCCAGCTGGAGCTGCTGAGTGCCGCCCTGCAGCGCAGCGTGTCCATCCTGCCCAACGGCAAGCAGTTGCACATCAGCATCTCGGGCGGCATTGCCTGGTACCCCACGGACGGCCACGACCTGCTCACCCTGAAAAAATATGCCGACTTTGCCATGTATCAGGTCAAGCATTCCCACAAGGGCCGCATGTGTGATTTTGATATCGGCAGCTACCATCAGGAGGCATACGCCGCCCAGACTCAGCAGGACTTTGCGCTCCTGCTGCAGGAGGAGCTGGTGTCCTACCACTTCCAGCCCATCTACTCTGCCCGCAGCGGCCGGGTCGCAGCCTACGAGGCCCTCATGCGGGTCGATCTGCCTACCCTGCACTCCCCCGCTCAGGTCATGCAGCTGGCCCATGAGACAGGCCGCCTGTATGAGATCGAACGGATCACTGTGTTCCATTCCAGCGAGATCTTCCAGCGCATGCAGGCACAGGGCCTGCTCCAGAGCGATGCCCTGCTCTTCATCAACTCCATCGCCAATGTCAGCCTGACGGTTGAGGATGTGGAGGAATATGCTCAGCGCTACCCCGAGCTGCTCAAGCGGCTGGTGGTGGAGATCACCGAACAGGAAGATCTGGACCGCGCATGTCTGGAACGGAAGCGGAACGTTCCGGGCTTCTCCGGCTCCTTTGCGCTGGATGACTACGGCAGCGGCTACAGCAACGAGCTGAACCTGCTGGAGCTCTCGCCCCGGTATATCAAGATCGACATTTCCATTGTGCGCGGGATCGACACCGACCGCGATAAGCAGCAGATCGTCTCCAACATTGTGGCTTACGCCCACGCCCGCAGTATGCAACTCATCGCCGAGGGCATTGAGACCGAGGCCCAGCTGCGCACCGTCATCGGTCTGGGCGTGGATCTGCTGCAGGGCTACTACCTCAGCCGCCCCGCCGCAGTGCCCGCCCCCATTGCACCGGCAGCGCAGACGGTGATCGACCAGCTCGAACACCAGCGGTTCAATCCTCTCGGTTTATGATCTTTCCGGCTCCCCTGTGGGGGAGCCTTTTGTGACCCCATTCAGAGAAAGGAGACACGATGAACCACGAATCCAGTTCCGCTCTCCCCGCCGCCATCCGGGTGCGGGGCGCGCGGGTGCACAACCTGAAGAACATCGACGTAGATGTGCCGCTCCACAAGATCGTCGGCATTGCGGGCGTGTCCGGCTCCGGCAAGTCCTCGCTGGCGCTGGGTGTCCTCTACGCCGAGGGCTCCCGCCGCTATCTGGAGGCCCTTTCCACCTATACCCGCCGCCGGATGACCCAGGCCGAAAAAGCACAGGTGGACGAGATCCGCTATGTTCCCGCCGCACTGGCCCTCCACCAGCGGCCCGGCGTGCCCGGAATGCGTTCCACCTTTGGCACCATGACCGAGCTTTTGAACAGCCTGCGCCTGATGTTCTCCCGGCTGTCCCACTACCCCTGCCCCAACTGCGGCTGCATGGTGCCGCCCAGCCTGAACATTGCGGCCGAGATCCCGCTCTACTGCCCCCGGTGCGGCGCACAGGTGCCGGTGCTGGGCGCGGAGCAGTTCGCCTTTAACAGCACCGGGGCCTGCCCAGACTGCGAGGGCACCGGCATCGTGCGGGTGGTGGACGAATCCACTCTGGTGCCGGACGAGAGCCTTTCCATCAACGAGGGCGCGGTGCTGCCCTGGCAGACCCTGATGTGGTCGCTGATGAAGGAGATCGCCGAAAAGATGGGCGTGCGCACCAACGTTCCCTTCCGGGAGCTGACCCCGGAAGAGCGTGACATGGTGTTCCACGGCCCCGCCAAAAAAGTGCACCTGCTCTACCAGAACAGCAAGACCGGCGCGGCGGGCGAAATGGATTTCACCTACTTCAACGCCGTTTATACCGTGGAGAACGCCCTTGCCAAGGTGACGGATGAAAAGGGCATGAAGCGGGTGGAGCGGTTCCTGAAGCAGGGCCCCTGCCCTGCATGCGGCGGCTCCCGCCTGAACGCCGCGGCCCGGGCTCCCCGGCTGCGGGGCATCGGGCTGGCCGATGCCTGCCGCATGACGCTGGACACGCTGGTACAGTGGGTGGAGGGGGTGCCCGCCTCCCTGCCCGTGGAGATGCGCCCCATGGCTGAGAGTATCTGCGAGTCCTTTCAGGCCACCGCCGCCCGCCTGCTGGATTGTGATGCGGACTATGTGGCGAAGCTTGAGGCAGACCTGAAGAAGTTTCCGCCCATGCAAATCAGTAAGGAAGGATACTTGCAGGAATGGCTGGAAGACTATAAGGAAGTGGATGTGCAACACCGCCACGTTTCCCATCTCTACGGCTTGCATCCGGGAAACCTGATTTCGCCGGAGTCCACCCCTGAGCTTGCCGAAGCCTGCCGGATGACCTTGAACCGTCGTGGAGATGAGGGTACCGGTTGGAGCCGTGCTTGGAAGATAAACTTCTGGGCTCGTTTGGGCGACGGAAACCGTGCTTGGAAACTCTTCAAGAGTTTGCTGCATCCTGCTGTCGATACTGCGACGGGAGGTCATGGTAGCGGCACTTTCCCTAATTTGTTCTGTTCGCATCCTCCTTTTCAGATTGATGGCAACTACGGTGGCGCGGCGGGAGTCGGCGAAATGCTGCTGCAAAGTCATGAAGGCTTTATCCATCTGCTTCCTGCCCTGCCGGATAGCTGGACTACCGGCAACTTCCGTGGAATGCGCGTACGTGGCGGTGCTTCCATAGACCTGGACTGGAAGGATGGACGGGCAACGAGGGCTGTTGTTACCGCTCTTGTTCCGGGTAAATTCATCCTAAAGATGCCCACAGGCGCCGTCCGTGCCCAAGTGAAGATAGGAGGACGTACGCATACTTACAAAGAACCGGTATTTCCGTTGGATTTGAACAAGGGAGAGGCGGTGACCATACATTTCTTATAGGAACGTTCCCCTCCGACAAAATTATCAAGTTATTTGTCTTTCGCGTCCGAATACTGTACATTTGCAGTGCATGTAGAACAAATATCTTAGATAATTATGAAAAATAGAGTACGTTTTTTCTTCTTGTTTCTCGGCTTGCTGGGAACGTTGGCAGTTCATGCACAAATCAATGAGTTGCCACGTTCCACACCCGAGGCAGAAGGAGTCCCTTCCAAGGCTGTCACTGCCTTGTTTGATTCACTGATGGCATTGCCGAAAACAGACATCCACAGCGTGGTGGTGGTGCGTCACGGCAAGGTCATCGGAGAAATCTATCCGGCTCCGTTCGCACCGGAATATCGCCATACCATGTATTCCTGCTCCAAGACCTTTGTCGGGGCTGCCGTAGGGCTGGCCATTGCAGACAACCGCTTGCGCTTGACAGACCGTGTCGGTGCTTTCTTCCCGGAGCTTCTTCCGGATTCGGTTTCCGCTAATCTGGCAGACATGACTGTCCGCGACCTGCTTACCATGACATCGGGTGTCACTCCCGACTGGAATATGCGCAATCTCACTCCCGACTGGATACGTACCTTCCTTGCCAAACCGGTGAAAACTCCGGGCAAGAAGTTTGAATATGATTCGATTAGTACCTATATGCTTTCTGCCATTGTGCAGAAGGTGACGGGCATGACCTTGCTGGATTATCTGAAGCAGAAGCTTTTCATCCCAATGCATATCACGGACGTTGCGTGGGAACTAAGCCCCGAAGGCATCAATACCGGTGGCTGGGGGCTGCATATCCAGAGCGAGTCATTGGCAAAATTCGGATTGCTGCTGCTGAACCGGGGTGTTTGGGAAGGCAGGCAGTTGCTTCCGGCTTCCTGGGTGGAGCAGATGATGACCAGACAGATAGGAGATTATGGCTATCAGATGTGGCTTTGCGAATATCCGGGTGCTGTACGTGCTGACGGGGCTTTGGGACAATACATTCTGATTGTTCCGGATAAGGATATGGTAGTGGTCATTACCGAATGTACATTGATAGACGGTCGTCGGCAGCGTCGTTTGGTCTGGAACCGCTTGTTGCCGGAGACAGGTGACCAGGCATTAGTGCCCGGTAAGGACTACAAGCGCCTGCAGAAGAAACAGCGTTCTTATCAACTGCCGTTAGTGCAAGGAAAGGCTGCTTCCTCCCTTTCACAGAAATACGCAGGCAAGCGCATCCTGCTCGGAGAGAACAAATACGGATGGCAATCCATCGAGCTGCAATTTAAGCAGCAAGAAGTGGTGATGACTGTGGTGGAGAAAGACGGAAAGACATACAGTCTTCCGTTTGGCTATAAGCAATGGTCGAAAGCGGCAATTGATGGCTATCCTCCGTATTCGGTTGCTGCAAAGGGGCGTTTTAAGGGTATAGAAGGCCCTTTCCAGGTAGCAGGCAGTTATGCGTGGGCGTCACCTGATGCTTTGCAACTGAAAGTACATTATGTCAGCTGGATAAGCGCCCTTGGGCTTACGCTCCGCTTTGAGGATAACAAGGTACTCCTGACTGTTACGGAGAATTATTCTTCGGGTGAAGGGGTGACTTTCGAAGGTACATTAGCACATTAAAATAATGAATCATATTTTGCTTACTCTAAAACGGCCTTTTATCTGGCTGTACCGTTTTCGGCACCGTTGCGGCTACGGTGTACATTCTCCTTTTGCCTTTAACCTAATTACGCATGTAATTTACGAAAGTACGGCTTATTATAAATATGAAGAGCTGGCCAAGGCACAGAAGCAACTGGAGCTGGAGAAAGATAGACGTTGGAAGTACGAATCGAAGAAAGTAAAACGTCTTCTGTTCCGTCTGGTAAACTATACCCAGCCGGAGACCATTGTAGATGCCGGTACGCTTGCCGCTTCTGCCCTCTATCTGAAAGCGGGGAAGGAGGGGGCGGATTATACCTCGGCTTCCGACCTTTCCGAGCTCTTTCTGGAGAGTGGCGTTCCCGTTGATTTTCTTTATTTGCACGATTATCGTCGTCCCGGTTTTGTAGAGGAGGTCTTCCGCATCTGTTCCGCCCGTACCAGGGGAAAGTCTGTTTTTGTGATTGAGGGTATCCGTTACACTCCGCAGATGTCTGCCCTCTGGAAACGTATGAAGCAGGACGGGCGGGCGGGTATTACGTTCGACCTTTATGACCTTGGTATCCTATTCTTCGATAAAACAAAGATAAAACAAGACTATATTGTCAACTTTTGATTATCTTTAGGCGTTTCAATAGTGATTAGCGGTTAGTGATTAGTGCTTAGCTCCACTTACTGGCTGCTAAACATTAATCCCTAACCCCTAAACATTAATTCCTTATGAAGATATACACTAAAACCGGAGATAAAGGAACCACCTCTCTTGTAGGTGGAACCCGTGTACCCAAAACCCATATCCGCCTTGAGGCGTATGGTACGGTGGATGAACTGAATTCCAATCTGGGTCTTCTCATCACGTACCTGCCTGACGGGAAGGATAAGGATTTTCTGCAGCAAGTACAAGACAGACTTTTTGCCGTAGG
>OIJG01000399.1_pt1 | contig 8088 bp, 8 predicted proteins | sample 1583531 | NCBI WGS metagenome assembly OIJG01 (sample SAMN02674605, study PRJEB24791) | human gut metagenome, SKBSTL067 | isolation source: stool | host: Homo sapiens | place: USA | reverse complement strand
CCTTCGGGAGCCGAGCTGGAACTCTAAGTAAATATGTTATATTAAATTGTTGGGACAGATTACCACAAAAATCGAGCCGTGTCAACGTGAACTTGTCGGGGGCGAGGCCCCTCCATCTTGCTGCGCAAGACCGTTCTGCCGCTTAAAAGCCCCACTGGGGCTTTCATTGCTCCGCTGCGCAAACGCGAACTTTTGAGAACACGCTGATTTCGGCAGCTTGCAAGAAAAAACAAGGAAAACTTTAGCAAAAAGAGAGAGGGCCGGACGGTGCCAGCCCTCTTGACAAGGCAATAATAATCAAAAAGTTTCGTACCCATCTTCATCCCGGTTTCGTCCCGGTTTGCAGAATGCCCTTGCAATCCGAAAGGAGCCGTGCTATAATGCCGCTGTAATTGAATCAGAAATCTTCAGGGCAGGGTGCGATTCCCTACCGGTGGTACAGCCCACGAGCCGTAAGGCATGATTCGGTGAAACTCCGAAGCCGACAGTACAGTCTGGATGAAAGAAGATACCAAGCGCAGAGCCCGCACGGTTCTGCGCTTGTGGAGGCTGCTCTGGGATGCGTTTGCATTCTGGAGCTTTCTTTTTTGCACAAGGGTCCCTTGTGTCTTTTCGGCTTGCCCTGAACGTTTTTGTTCAGGGCTTTTTCTTTTGGAGGCGACACGATGAACGACAAAGAGTATATGCGTCTGGCTTTGCAGCTTGCAAAAAAGGGTTGCGGATGGACATCTCCCAACCCGATGGTGGGTGCCGTGGTCGTAAAAGAGGGCAGGATCATCGGACAGGGCTGGCACCAGAGATACGGTCAGGCTCATGCGGAGCGCAATGCGCTGGCATCCTGCACCGAAGATCCGCAGGGAGCGACCCTGTATGTGACATTGGAGCCGTGCTGCCATTACGGAAAGCAGCCGCCCTGCGTGGATGCGATTCTGGGGGCGGGCATTCACCGGGTGGTCGTGGGTTCTGCTGACCCGAATCCGCTGGTGGCTGGAAAAGGAATTGCAATCCTGCGCGCACACGGCATAGATGTGACCGAAAATGTTCTGCAAGAGGAATGCGATGCGCTGAACAAGGTGTTCTTCCACTATATCACCACAAAACGCCCCTTCGTTTCCATGAAATACGCCATGACGATGGACGGAAAAATCGCCACATACACAGGCGCTTCCAAATGGATCACCGGGGAAATTGCCCGGAATCATGTTCAACGGCAGCGACACCGATTCCGCGGCATTATGGTGGGAGTCGGAACCATCCTAGCAGATGACCCGTTGCTGACCTGCCGGATAGAGGGTGGCCGTGATCCCGTCCGGATCATCTGTGATACACATTTGCGGACACCGCTGCAATCACAGGTGGTCATGACCGCCAAACAGGTTCCGACCATTCTTGCGACCTGCTGCGGCGACCCGGAGAAGCAGGCGGCATATCAACAGGCCGGGTGCCGGGTCCTTTGTCTGGAAGCGCATTGCGGTCATGTGAATCTTCTGCAACTGATGGAACAGCTGGGGCAGGAGCAGATCGACAGCATTCTGCTGGAAGGCGGCGGAACCTTGAACTGGTCTGCACTGGAAAGCGGCATCGTGCAGCAGGTACAGGCTTACATTGCCCCGAAGCTGTTCGGAGGAAGGGATGCCAAAGCACCCATTGAGGGTGCAGGTGTCCCGCTTCCGGATGCTGCATTCCGCCTGAAGAACAGCCGATTGGAACAGCTTGGCAAAGATTTCCTGATCGAAAGTGAGGTGGAGTACCCGTGTTTACCGGAATCGTGGAAGAAGTCGGAACAATAAAATCCATCAATCGGGGACAGCATTCCGCCGTACTGACTGTTTGTGCAAAAACGGTTCTGGAAGGAACCAGGATCGGCGACAGCATCGCCGTCAACGGCATCTGTCTGACCGTCAGGCAGCTCTTCCCGGATAGCTTTGCTGCGGATGTCATGCACGAGACCTTGAACCGCTCTGCACTTGCACAGTTCACCATTGGAAGTGCTGTCAATCTGGAACGTGCCATGCCGGCCAACGGACGTTTTGGCGGACACATCGTAGCAGGCCATGTGGATGGCGTCGGACGCATTGCTAATATCCGAAAAGACGATACGGCTATCTGGTACACCATTCATGCAGATTCTGCGATCCTTCGCTATGTCGTTGAAAAAGGCTCTATCACAATAGACGGTATCAGCCTGACCGTGGCTGCGGTGGAACCTACGGGCTTTTCCGTGTCCACGATACCGCACACCGTCCGTCAAACGAACCTGAACCAACGGCACAAAGGGGATTTTGTCAATTTGGAAACCGATGTTGTTGGAAAATATATCGAGAGGCTGCTTCCATCAGAAACACCGAAGCAAAACACGCTCACAAAAGAAATGCTGCTGCGCTGCGGCTTTTAAGGAGAGTTTACGATGAACTTCAATACCATTCCCGAAGCTTTGCAAGATCTGAAGCAAGGAAAAATCATTCTGGTAACGGATGACCCCGACCGTGAAAACGAGGGGGACTTCATCTGTGCTGCCGAATTTGCCACCACCGAAAACATCAACTTTATGGCGACCCACGGCAAAGGTCTGATCTGTATGCCGATGTCCGAGGCTTTCGTCCAGAAGCTGCAATTTCCGCAGATGGTGCAGTATAACACCGACAACCATGAAACGGCATTTACGGTGTCCATCGACCACGTTTCTACTTCTACGGGCATTTCTGCCGCAGAGCGTTCCATTACGGCGATGGCTTGTGTGGACGATCACGCAAAAGCAGAAGATTTCCGCAGACCGGGCCATATGTTCCCCCTTCTGGCAAAAAAGAACGGTGTGTTGGAGCGCAACGGTCACACGGAAGCAACCGTTGACCTGTGCCGTCTGGCAGGGCTGAAAGAATGCGGCCTGTGCTGCGAGATCATGCGGGAGGATGGCACGATGATGCGCACCGCTGAACTGGCAAAGCTGGCAGAGCGTTTCCAGATCAAATTCATCACCATCCGTGATTTACAGGAGTACCGCAAGTGTCACGATAAACTGGTCGATCAGGTGACGGCAGTGAACCTGCCCACCAAGTATGGCACCTTCAGAGCTTATGGTTTTGTGAGCCGCCTGAACGGAGAGCATCACATTGCACTGGTAAAAGGTGACATTGGCGATGGAAAGGATATTCTGTGCCGCGTCCACTCGGAATGCCTGACAGGAGATACATTTGGCTCTTTGCGTTGTGACTGCGGCCAACAGCTGGCCGCTGCCATGACGCAGATCGAAAAAGAAGACCGGGGTATCCTGCTCTATATGCGGCAGGAAGGCCGGGGCATCGGTCTGATCAACAAGCTGCGTGCCTATGAACTTCAGGAGCAGGGCATGGATACGCTGGAAGCCAATCTCGCTCTGGGGTTCCATGGAGATGAACGGGAGTATTATCTCGGCGCACAGATCCTCCGGGAACTTGGCGTAAAAAGCCTGCGCCTGCTTACCAATAACCCGGACAAAGTATATCAGCTCTCCGAGTTTGGGCTGGAGATCTCCGAGCGCGTACCCATTCAGATGACGGCGACCCCGTATGACCTGTTTTACCTGAAAACGAAGCAGGCACGGATGGGGCATCTTCTGGAATATTAACAACGAAAGAGGTATTTAAAAATGAAAACATTTGAAGGTAAGCTGGTTTCTCAGAACATCAAGGTCGGTATCGTAGCTGCCCGCTTCAACGAATTTATCACGTCCAAACTTCTGAGCGGAGCAATGGATGGTCTGCTCCGGCACGATGTGCAGGACGCTGATATTCATGTTGCATGGGTTCCGGGTGCTTTTGAGATCCCACTGGTTGCCTCTAAAATGGCAAAAAGCGGAAAGTATGATGCTGTGATCTGCCTTGGTGCCGTGATTCGCGGTTCTACCAGCCATTACGACTATGTGTGCAATGAGGTTTCCAAAGGCATTGCCACGGTCTCGCTGGAAAGCGGGGTTCCCGTCCTCTTTGGTGTTCTGACCACCGAAAACATCGAACAGGCCATCGAGCGGGCAGGCACCAAAGCAGGTAATAAAGGCTATGACTGTGCAGTCAGTGCCATCGAGATGGTAAACCTGCTCCGGGAAATGGATACCGCCGCAGAGTAAAATACACGCAGGAGTTTGCCATGATCGTTATAAAGACCCGACAGCCTGACCCGGAATTAGAGCAGAAGATCCGGATGCTTCTGGAACGAGAGCACATCGAGGCAGAGCAAATATCCATTGATTCATGGGAGAAGTTGGTTCTTCCGGGGCTTACACTGGACGGAATGACCCACGAAGTGTCGTGCAACGGCAGAAAAGTCTCCCTTACACGACTGGAGTTCGATTTGCTGCTGATGCTTGCCTCCCACGAAGGACAAATCTTCTCAAAAGAAGAGCTTTTCCGTGCTGTGTGGGGACAAAACTGTGACGACACCTTAAAGGTCGTGGCAAATACCGTTTCCAATCTGCGAAAGAAGCTGGCCGGCTGCGGTAGCTTTATCCGCACTACCCACGGCGGCTATGCTTTTGTAAGCCAAAAGGAGAACGACCCGGCATGACCAGGATCTTATTTATTTGTCTCGGAAATATCTGCCGAAGCCCGATGGCGGAGTATGTGATGAAAGACCTTACGTCCAAGGCAGGACTATCCGAGCAATTTGAAATCGCATCAGCCGCCACCAGTGCATGGGAAATCGGAAATCCGGTCTATCCTCCTGCACGGCAGAAGCTGGCAGAACATGGCATCGACTGCAACGGCAAGACCGCCCGGCAGATGACCCGGCTGGATTATGCACGGTATGATCATCTGATTGGCATGGACGAAAGTAATCTGTGCGACATCCTGCGGCTTGTCGGCGGAGACCCACAGCATAAAGTCTCGCTGCTGATGGCGCATACGGATCATCCCCGTGAAGTGGCAGACCCATGGTTCACGGGAGATTTTGAAGCCACATGGCAGGATATACTGGAAGGATGCACGGCATTGCTTGAGGAACTGCGCTAAATTGGCGTAAATTTTGGCGTATGCCAAATCAGGAGTGTTTGACACTTGCCAACGACAAATTGATTTAACCACAGGAGAAGTTGCCTGTCAGCATAAAATCTCTATACGAAACAAAAAGCGGCAGCTACGTTGTATTTTCACAACATAGCTGCCGCATTTTTGCGTTTGGGGTTCAGTGTACCTACTACACCAATCCGTCTATTCACTTCTTACACCACACCGCTTTGTAAGGCTCTTTTTCGGGAAAACGTCCCAAAATTGGTGTAGTTGTGGTGTAGTACCGCAGATGTCGCTTGAAATCTGTTCATAATTTCATCGTATCTGCGTTTTAATTTTGCATTTTACTGCTCAATCGGCTTCATCGTGGGGAACAGCAGAACATCGCGGATGGAGGCGCTGTCGGTGAGCAGCATGACCAGGCGGTCCACGCCGAAGCCCAGGCCGCCCGTGGGGGGCAGACCGTACTCCAGAGCGTTGACGTAGTCGTAATCCACCTGAGCCTTGCAGTCGGGCTCAATGGCCTTGCGCTCGGCGACCTGACGCTCAAAGCGGCCCTTCTGGTCGATGGGGTCGTTCAGCTCGCTGAAGGCGTTGCCGTACTCGGTGCAGTCGATGAAGTACTCAAAGCGCTCGGTAAAGGCGGGATCGTCCGGCTTGCGCTTGGCCAGCGGGCTGATCTCGACAGGATAATCATAGATAAAGGTGGGCTGGATCAGCTTGTCCTCAACAAAGGCATCGAAGAACTCGGCCAGAATGGCACCCTTGGTGGGGACCTCGGGCAGCTCCACATGATGCTCCTTGGCAGAGGCAATGGCATCCTCGTCGGACTTCCAATCGTTGAAGTCCACGCCGGAATACTTCTTCACGGCCTCCACCATGGTCAGGCGCTCCCAGTGGCTCATATCGATCTGCTTGCCCTGATAGGGAATGACCATGCTGCCGCAGATCTTGAGGGCCAGGCGCTTGTACAGCTCCTCCACCAGGTCCATCATGCCGTGGAAATCGGTAAAGGCCTGATACAGCTCGATGCTGGTGAACTCGGGGTTGTGCTTGGGGTCCATGCCCTCGTTGCGGAAGATGCGGCCAACCTCATACACGCGGTCCATGCCGCCCACGATCAGGCGCTTGAGGTACAGCTCAGTCTCAATGCGCAGCACCATGTCCATGTTCAGGCTGTTGTGGTGGGTGTAGAAGGGACGGGCGGAGGCACCGATCTCAAAGGGGGTCAGGATGGGGGTATCCACCTCCAAAAAGCCCTTCTCGTCCAGATAGGCGCGGATCTCCTTCAGGATCTGGCTGCGCTTGACGAAGGTATCCTTCACCTCGGGGTTGGCGATCAGGTCCACATAGCGCTGACGGTAACGCATCTCGGTATCGGTCAGGCCGTGGAACTTCTCGGGCAGGGGGCGCAGGCTCTTGGCCAGCAGGGTCAGCTCGGTGGCACGAACGCTCAGCTCGCCGGTCTTGGTGCGGAACACCTCGCCCTTGACACCGATGATATCGCCCACGTCCAGCTTCTTGAAGGCGGCGTAGGCCTCCTCGCCCAGCTCGTCGCGGCGGACATACAGCTGGATATCGCCCTTGTCATCGCGCAGGTGAGCAAAGCTTGCCTTGCCCATCACGCGCTTGGACATCATACGGCCGGCCAGCGCGACCTGCTTGCCGCTGTCGGTCTCGTTGGGCAGCTCCTTGAACTCTTCCTTCAGGTCGGCAGAGTATGCGTCCTGCGGGAACTTGGTCAGGGTGAAGGGGTCGTTTCCGGCAGCCTGCAGGTCGGCCAGCTTCTGGCGGCGCACCTGCACCTGCTCGCTCTCAGACAGGCCCTGAGCGGGGTTTCTCTTTTGCTCTTCCATGGTTTCCTCCCGTTCAGGCTCAGTTTGCGGCGTGGGTGATGGCCAGCACTTCGTACTCGACGGTCTGGCCGGAGGGCAGCAGGACCTCAGCCTTCTCGCCCACGGCCTTGCCCAGCAGAGCGTGACCCACGGGGCTCTCGTCGCTGATCTTGCCGTTGATGGGGTCAGCCTCGGTGCGGCCAACGATGTCGTACTCCTCGGCCTCATCATCGCCGATCATCTTGATGGAGACGTGGGTGCCAACAGCAACGCTGTCCACGCTCAGCTCGCTCTCGTCGATGATCACAGCGTTCTTGACCATCTGCTCCAGCTCGGTGATGCGGTTCTCCACCAGACCCTGCGTGTTCTTTGCCTCATCGTACTCGCTGTTCTCGGACAGGTCGCCGTGGCTGCGGGCTTCCTTGATCTCTTCTGCCAGCTCCTTGCGGCGGACCGTCTTGAGGTATTCCAGTTCCTCCTGCATCGCCTTCAGGCCAGCAGCGGACATCTTGATCTCTTGTACCATTTGGAAATCTCCTTATCTATTTTTTGGGGTACGGCAGGGCGTCTTGACGCACAAAACCGCACACGAATGCCATTTTGACCTATTCATTATAATAGCAAGCTGCGGCCTTGTCAATAAAAACTGCCGCTCTGCGGGCCAAAAAGGGCACAAAAAAGCCCCGCCGACAGAGGGAAGTGCCGACAGGGCTTGGAAAATGTCTTATTTAGTCGTCTGCGGATTCATCCAGATTGCCCAGCTTCTTGGCCTGCTCGACCACAGCGGGCACCAGCATCTCCGGCAGTATCTCATAGCGGGCGAACTCGGTGGTGAACCAGCCGCGGCCCTGCGTGATCTGACGGATGAAGGTGGTGAAGTTGGCCAGCTCTGCCAGAGGCACCTCGGCGATGATGGTCTGCATACCGTCTTCGTCCGGCTCCATACCCAGCACACGGCCGCGGCGCTTGGTGACGTCGCCCATGATGTCGCCGGTGTTGTCATTGGGGACGTGGGCCTTCAGGGTGTGGATCGGCTCGAGGATGACAGGGCCGGCCTCAGGCATCGCGGCCTTGTAGGCCAGCTTTGCGGCCATGATGAAGGCCATCTCAGAGCTGTCCACAGGGTGGTAGCTGCCATCCAGCAGGGTGGCTTTCAGGCCCACCACGGGGTAGCCCGCCAGCACGCCCTTCTCGGCAGCGAGGCGGACGCCCTTCTCGACCGCCGGGAAGAAGTTCTTGGGCACACTGCCGCCGAACACTTTCTCTTCAAA
>OIJG01000362.1_pt1 | contig 8591 bp, 4 predicted proteins | sample 1583531 | NCBI WGS metagenome assembly OIJG01 (sample SAMN02674605, study PRJEB24791) | human gut metagenome, SKBSTL067 | isolation source: stool | host: Homo sapiens | place: USA | reverse complement strand
CTGAAAGCACTCAATCCACAAACGATTGTTGTCAATTCGTGGGTAGATTGTCATCCCCGCACCGATATACTGAATTCGATGGAGACAACACTCCCTGCGTGTGACATGTTTATCACTAACTTCTGGCAAGGCGATCGCCCCAGCGGAGTAGACGACCGGGTTACGGCGGAAGAGGCTGCGAGAGTAAAGGGATATGATGGACATATTGTAGTTCGTGTGACCGACGGGGGAAACAAATATAGAGTTGTGACAATCACAGATTCTGACGGGGCAATGACTGTTAAGACTATTTCCGGTCCATATACAAGCAGATAATGAATACAAAATATTATGATGTAATAGTAGCAGGTGCAGGTCCTGCCGGGATATGTGCGGCTGTAGCCGCCGCCCGGCAAGGAGCACGTGTTGCCCTTATCGAAAGATACGGAGTCATCGGAGGTAACCTGACCGCCGGGTATGTCGGCCCTATTCTCGGTAGTGTAAGCAAGAACACGATGCGCGATGAGGTTTGTGCTATTCTTGGCGTCAAAGACAATGACTGGATTGGCGAACATGGAAATGCTCACGATTTCGAAGAGGCAAAACTTACATTGGCAGAATTTGTCGCCAGGGAAAAGAATGTCGATGTCTTTTTGCAATGTTGCGTGTCGGATGTTATTCGTGACGGAAAGGTGGTAAAAGGTATTAAGTGTGCAAGTAACGAGGGGACGCTCTGTTTTGAAGCCGCGGTTACAATTGATTGTACCGGTGATGCCATAGTATCTTTTCTTGCCGGTGCAAAAATAGAAAAGGGACGTGCTGACGGACTCATGCAGCCTGTAACCCTTGAATACACTATTGACGGCGTAGATGAATCGAAAGGAATTATCTGTATTGGAGATGTAGACAATGTCCAATTGAATGGCGAGTGTTTTCTTGATTGGTGTAAAAAGAAAGCTGATGAGGGCGAACTTCCCCGGATGCTTGCTGCCGTGCGTTTGCATCCATCGGTCAGACCGGGTTGCCGTCAGGTAAATACGACACAAGTCAATAGGGTGGATATAACTTCGGTAAGCTCTATTTTCGCCGCCGATCTTGAACTTAGGCAACAGATACGCCTCCTGACTCAATTCTTGAAAGAAAATTTGCCGGGTTACGAAAATTGTAGAGTGATCGGAAGCGGTACAACAACCGGAGTGCGCGAAAGCCGCAGGGTGATGGGCGACTATGTGATCGATGCCGATGAGATGGCAGAAGGCTGCCGTTTTGCCGATGTGGTGGTACATAAAGCATTGTTCATTGTCGATATACATAATCCTGACGGAGCCGGACAGGCGGAACCGACCATCCAATATTGCAAACCATACGATTTGCCGTATCGTTGTTTTCTCCCGTTGGGCTTGGAAGGGCTTTTGGTGGCGGGACGGTGCATATCGGGTACTCACAGAGCTCACGCTTCATATCGTGTCATGAGTATTTGCATGGCGATGGGAGAGGCAGTTGGTATTGCTGCTGCCATGAGTGCGTCGCAGCATTGTACTCCGCGGGCTCTCGATGTAGGAGAGTTGCAGAAACGGCTTGAGTCGTTAGGCGTAGAGCTGTTCGATTAACGTAGAACATAATCATACTTTAAATTTATAGAGCATACTTATGAAAAAGATCTATTTGTCTGTCGTGTGCTTACTGATCTCTATTCCCCTTATCGCCCAGTTGTATGTAGAGCCGGAGAAAGAGGTAGAGTGCTCTGTCTTCCTGGCAAAGGAAGGACGGGGGCGGGCACAGCAAGGACTTGAAATATGGGATGATTACATATTCTCGTGCGAGGATGGAGGGCACGTGAATATCTATGATTTCAAAAGTGCCGATCCGAAACCTGTGGCAGGCTTTGAGTTGGCGTCCTCCCATCCGGACAACCATGTAAATAATGTATGCTTTGGCGTCGAGACAAAACGCGGAGCATCGTTTCCTCTCTTGTATATCACAAACGGGAAGGTAGGAAGCGAGTTGGAATGGTTGTGCTTTGTGGAGAGCATCACCCGTCGTGGAAAACGTTTTAGCAGCGAAATCGCACAGACAATTGAACTCGATGGCTCGAAGTGGGCGGAGAAAGGGTATGTCCCCATCTTTGGAGCGCCAAGCTGGCTGGTCGATCGGGAACGGGGCTTTATATGGATATTCTCGGCGCGTAAACGTACTGTGGCGAAGGTGACAAAGCATGCATGGGAAAACCAGTATGTCGCCACCAAATTCCGCATACCATCGTTGAGTGAGGGTGCAAAGGTGCGCCTCGACGAAAATGACATTCTCGATCAGGTGGTGTTCCCCTATGAGGTATGGTTCACGCAAGCGGGCTGTATGCATGATGGTAAAATCTATTTTTGCTTCGGAGTTGGGAAACAGGATGACAGCCGTCCTTCCTGCATCCGGGTGTACGATACGGATAGGCGGACGATTACTGCCCGATACAATGTGCAGGAACAGGTTATTTACGAACCGGAAGATATTGTGGTCAAAGACGGGGTTATGTATGTCAATACCAATACGAATGCGAAAAAGACGTCTGATCTTCCTTGCATATTCAAACTCTCTCTTCCGAAAGAAAAGCCGGTGACCGAAAATCCTCTCGACGAGATACGCAGGGATCCGGAACGTGCGGGCGGCGTGTATTATGTGACCGATCTTTCACATCCGGTTACGCCGGCGCCCAAAGGATATACGCCTTTCTATATAAACGGCTATTTCCGTCACGGAGCGCGTCAGATAGACGATGAGGTGACTTATCCTGCTATATACGGCGTATTGGAGAAAGCTCATGCCACAAACAATCTTACCGATTTTGGGAAAGCCCTGTACGAACGTCTTGAACCGTTCAAGAAGAATGTGTTTTACAAAGAAGGCGATCTGACACAAATCGGTTATCGTCAGACAAGGGAGATAGGCCGGAGGATGGTACAAAACTATCCGGAAGTATTTGAAGGCCATCCCTATTTGAAGACTAACGCAACGAATGTGCTTCGGGTGGCGGCCACCATGCAATCTGTAAATTCGGGTATTTTGTCGCTACGTCCCGGGCTTGAGTGGGCGGAGATAGACAATTCCCGTTCGTTCCTTACCACACTGAATCCATACGGTAACGTATGTCCCGACAGAAGTCCGCTTGATAAATATATACTTGGTAAGGAAAACAGTTGGTATAAAAAATATCGTTCATATATAGATGAAAAGTTGGATGTGGATGCTTTTTTTACAAGGCTGTTTATAGATGTTACACAAGTAGAAAGTGAGTATGACAAGTACGACCTGATCCATCGTTTCTGGTTAATGGCGTCGCTGATGCAATGCCTCGACCGCCAAGTGCCTATATGGGATATTTTTACAGAAGAGGAAATATTGGTTTGGGCGGAAATCGAGAACTATAAGTATTTTGCGCAGAAAGGTCCTGAACCGGTATCTCACGGGCGTAGTTGGGGACTTGCATCCCGCACGTTACGCCATTTGTTAGACGAATCTGCCGAAGATCTGGTTCGTAAGCGTCATGGCATCAATCTCAACTTCGGACACGATGGCGTTCTGATGGCTATCTTGACAAATCTGCAAGCCGGAACGTGGGCGCGGGAGGCTAGTAATTCCAAAGAAGCGTTGCGGAGTTGGAAGTACTGGGATATTCCGATGGGTGCGAATCTTCAGATGATCTTTTACCAATCAGAAGGCAATCCGGACGTTTTAGTTAAGTTTATGCTGAATGAAAAAGACCTCCGGTTGCCGTTGGAAGCGGTTGAAGCATCTTATTACAAATGGAATGAGGTTTATAAATTCTATATAGAACATTGCGACAAGGTGGAAAAATCACTTGCCGAAACATTGAAATTATCGTATGAAGACTTTTAATTATAATCGTGCTGAAATAAAGGCCGGAATAGTACATTTCGGCGTTGGAAACTTCCATCGTGCACATCTCGAAGCTTACACAAATCTATTACTTGAAGATCCGCCACAAAGATGCTGGGGGGTATTCGGAGCCATGATTATGCCTACGGACGGGGTCTTGTTCAACGCCCTCAAGAAAGACGACGGCATATATCGGTTGACGACATACAGCCCTTCCGGCGAACAGGATAGTATGCTGATTGGTTCGCTTGTAGAACTGGCATGGGGGGAAATAGATAGTGAGCCTATCATCGCTAAAATAGCATCGGAGGAGATAAAAATCATCTCTCTCACCATTACCGAAGGGGGATATAAGGTTGATTTTAACCAATCGCGCAGTGTGTTCTGGTATGTAGCCGAAGGACTCAAACGCCGGATGGAGAAAGATTTGCCGATTACGATTCTTTCGTGTGACAACATGCAGATGAACGGCAATGCCGCCAAATGTGCGTTTATGTCATACTTTGAAGCGAAATATCCCGAGGTGGCAGCGTGGGCGAAAAAGAAAGTGACGTTTCCGAATTCGATGGTGGATAGAATCACTCCCGTAACAAAACCGGGTAAGGTTACAGATGTGTGTTGTGAAGACTTTATACAATGGGTGATTGAAGATAATTTCATTGCAGGCCGTCCTGCATGGGAGAAGGTGGGAGTTACATTCACCCATGATGTGACCCCGTATGAAATCATGAAATTAAGTCTTCTCAATGCGTCACATACTCTTCTTTCTTATCCTGCCTATATGGAAGGATTCAGGAAGGTCGATGCTGTAATGGCAGACGAGAGGTATCGTGCAATGATAAAGCTGTTTATGAACAGGGACGTTACTCCTTATGTTCCGGTTCCCGAAGGCGTTGACCTTGAAGCGTATAAAGACCAGCTTATTGAACGATTTTCAAACAAGGCGATCAGCGATCAGGTATCACGGCTTTGCGGCGATGGCATTGCTAAGTTTGCGGTTTATGTGGTACCCATACTCAAACAGATGTTGCAGGATGGGAAGGATATTTCGATAGAGGCTTTCCTGATAGCTGTTTATTGCAAATACCTGATAGGTGCGCGCACCGAGTCCGGTGAAAATATAGCTATCTCCGAACCTCACATCACTCCGGCGGACAGGAAGTTGATTTCGGGAGGATCGCCGGCCGAGTTCTTGAAGATATCACCTTTTGTGTCATTGGGATTGGACAAATACCCTGTGTTTATGGAAAAGTATGAGCAGTTTTATGCTATGCAGGTAGCAGAAGGGTTGAAGGTCTTATTACAGTAAACAACTAAAAAATACAAGGCAATGAAGAAGTTTTTCATAACGGTTGTTCTGTCGCTTTCGTGCGTATTGTCGGTTTCGGCACAAAAACAGACGGAGGCGTCAACGCTTAACCTGATAGGTAAGCCGTTTGAATCGACTCCCAATCCGTATCATAGAGTCGATACATTGGTTTATAAAGGTTTTAACAGGACGGAGAACCGACAACTCCGTTGTTCTGCCGGTATGGCTGTGTTGTTTAAAACGAACACGCGTAATATACAGATTACGACAAAGTGGGGATATGTATATTCGAGCCATTCAACCATGCCGATCTCTTATAAAGGATATGATCTTTATATCAAAAATGCAAACGGTCAATGGCAGTATGCGGCAAGCGGTTCATTGAAAGCGTATAAGGGCGAGAAAACCGAGACATTCACGCTCATTGAGAATATGGATGGTACGATGCACGAATGTATGATGTATATGCCTATGTATTCGGAGGTCATTTCTTGTAAGATAGGGATAGATGACGATGCTGTTATCGAACCGTTGAAGTCCGATTTTCGTCACAGGATAGCGGTATATGGCTCTTCGTTTACGCAAGGAGTGAGCACGGATCGATCCGGTACGAGTTATCCCATGCAATTTATGCGTAATACAGGTCTTCAAGTCGTGTCGCTCGCAACAAGCGGACGTTGCCTGATGCAGCCTTACATGCTCGATGTTCTTGCGGAAGTCAAGGCTGATGCCTTTATATTCGATACTTTTTCAAATCCTGACGCAGAACTGATAAGAGAGCGCCTGATGCCGTTTATCGATCGGCTTATAGCGGCACATCCGGCTACTCCGTTGATATTTCAGCGTACTATCTATCGTGAACGACGTTCATTCGATACAGTTCTTGATGCGAAAGAACGGGCTAAGGCGGCAACCGTAGAGGAGTTGTTTGCGAAAATCCTCACGAACCCGAAATATAAAGACGTTTATCTGATTACGCCTGATGCTTCCGATGCGCATGAGACATCGGTCGACGGAACTCATCCAAGTAGTTATGGATATGCACTTTGGGCGAAGTCAATAGAGACTCCGGTAATAGAAATTTTAAGTAAATATGGTATAAAATGAGACAAGCGGTATTAGTAGAACCAAAACATATTGAATTTCGTGAGGTTGAGGCGCCTAAGGCGTCGGACCTGAAAGAACATCAGGTGCTTCTGAATATTAAGAGAATTGGTATTTGTGGAAGTGAGATACATTCTTATCACGGATGTCATCCGGCAACTTTCTATCCGGTAGTTCAGGGGCATGAATATTCGGCAGTGGTGGTTGCTACGGGGGCGGCGGTTACGATCTGTAAGGCGGGTGACGTTGTCACCGCACGTCCGCAACTTGCGTGTGGGAAGTGCAAGCCTTGTCAGCGGGGAGAGTATAATATTTGTGAGGAGCTAAGAGTGCAAGCCTTTCAGGCAAATGGAGCTGCGCAAGACTTTTTTGTGGTTGATGATGACAGGGTTGCGGTGTTGCCTGAAGGTATGTCACTTGATTATGGGGCTATGATAGAACCGGTGGCAGTGGCTGCGCATGCAACTATGCGTGGCGGGGACTTGAAAGGTAAGAATGTGGTTGTATCGGGTGCCGGAACAATCGGTAACCTCGTGGCGCAGTTCGCTAAGGCAAGAGGAGCCAAACGGGTTCTTATTACCGATGTAAGTGATTTCAGACTTGAAATCGCTCGTAAATGTGGCATAATAGATACGCTCAATGTAGCTAAGACGCCGCTCAAAGAAGGAGCGAAGAGGCTTTTCGGGGATGAAGATTTTCAAGCTGCGTTTGAGGTTGCCGGAGTTGAGTCGAGTATTTGTTCGCTTATGGAGTGTATCGAAAAAGGGAGTACCATCGTTGTAGTGGCGGTATTTGGCAAGGATCCGTCGCTTAATATGTTCTATTTGGGAGAGCACGAACTGAAGGTGAACGGAACGATGATGTATCGCCACGAAGATTATCTTACGGCTATCGATCAGGTAAGTTCGGGAGCTATTTGTCTCGAACCGCTTATTTCGAATCATTTTCCGTTCGAGCAGTATGACGAGGCATATAAATTTATAGACGAGAATAGTGCAACATCCATGAAAATAATTATTAAACTATAAAACCATGAAAATAATAGGTATAGGAGAAGTTGTTTGGGATTGCTTCCCGGAAGGTAAGAGACTTGGCGGAGCGCCTATCAATTTCTGTTTTTTTGCAAAGGAGTTGGGAGCAGAATCATATCCCGTTACGGCAATAGGTGATGACGAACTCGGTGATGAAACATTTGCGGTGCTTAAAGAGACCGGACTTGATTTAGGATATATTTCCCGTAATATTTTGCCGACAGGTAAAGTGCTTGTGTCGTTGAATGAGGCCGGTGTACCGCAATATGACATTGTTGAGAATGTTGCTTGGGATGCTATCGAGTGTAGTCCTGCGACCATGAAACTTGTCGGCGATGCAGATGCTGTTTGTTGGGGCTCTTTGGCACAGCGAAGCGAAAAGTCACGTGCTGCAATCTTGAGGCTCATAGATGCCGTGCCGGATGCCTCTTTGAAGGTCTTCGATATTAATATCAGGCAACATTTTTATTCGACAGATTTGATTGTGGAATCCTTGCAAAAGGCAAATGTGCTCAAATTGAATGAAGACGAATTGCCGTTATTGATCTCTCTTCTTTCTCTTTCGACTGATTTTGTGGAAGCTATCACAGAACTCATAGCTCGTTTTTCGCTCAAATTTGTTATATTCACACAGGGCGCAGTACGTAGTGGCATATATGATGACAGTGGGGAAATTTCATCCATAGATACACCTAAAGTCGAGGTGGCCGATACTGTAGGTGCAGGCGACTCGTTTACTGCTACTTTTGTTGTGAACATACTTAGAGGGGCGTCGGTCGCTGAATCACACCGCAAAGCGGTAGATGTATCGGCATATACTTGTACACAAAGGGGGGCTATTAATCCGTTGCCGGATAGTAAAAAGTAATATTTTAGTGGAGGAAAATGAAAACTCAAATAAATAGAGCAAGAGAGAAAGAAGAGTAGTGTAACTTTCTAACGAAAAACTATTTATGGGTTGCTTGAAATTTGATTAAGAAAATGACTCGTGAATAACGTACTGGATATTGAGATTCTTCTTTTTAAAGTTAATGTTTGAATTGTTACCCATTAATATCTAACAATTCAAACATTAATATTCAATGTGTAGGTTATTAATATTTGAGATGTTGACTATATTTATATTAATAGGTTGAAATTGAATGATGTATCATTTATTAATAAAAATTGGCGTTTCATGATTGGCAATCGCCAACAAATCCTTATCTTTGCAATGAATATACGAAAAATTGGGGAGAAATCCAATTTTTTGTTGGAAATAGTATAGCCTAATCGTCATC
>OIJG01000356.1_pt1 | contig 8748 bp, 6 predicted proteins | sample 1583531 | NCBI WGS metagenome assembly OIJG01 (sample SAMN02674605, study PRJEB24791) | human gut metagenome, SKBSTL067 | isolation source: stool | host: Homo sapiens | place: USA | reverse complement strand
GAGCGTCTGAACCAAAAGACCCCCGCCCACACGCTTGAATTCGAAGTCGTTGTGCGCGTCGCCGGCGGCAACCGTAAGCACGCGCAGGTTCTTCTTGGCGGCGAAAACGTCAAGCGCTTCGCGGCTGAATTCGGGAGCGATCACCACTTCGGCAAACTGTCCTGTGATGGCGCGCGCCGTGGCTTCGTCAACCGGACGGTTAAAGGCGATGATGCCGCCGAAAGCGCTCTTGGGATCGGTGCGGAATGCCTTCTGATAGGCCTCAAGCGCATTGCTGCCGATGGCTGCGCCACACGGGTTGGCGTGCTTGATGATCACGCAAGCAGGAGTTTCGAAACTGCGGACGGCTTCCCAAGCGGCGTCCGAGTCAGCGATATTGTTATAGGAAAGTTCCTTGCCCTGATGCTGATGGAAACCGGCGAGCAAGCCCGGAGCCACGATGTGTTCGCGGTAGAAGGCTGCCTGCTGGTGCGGATTTTCGCCGTAGCGCATATCCTGAGCCTTGACCCACTGACGGTTGAAGACATCGGGGAATGTCTTGGTGCGTTCCTTGTTTTCGTCCAAGCTCGTGAGATAGTTGGTGATGGCGCCGTCGTAGCGAGCGGTGTGCGCAAAGACCTTCTTAGCCAGAGCCAGACGAGTGTCGGCAGATACTTCGCCCTTTTCATTGATTTCGGCAAGCACACGATCATAGTCGGTCGGATCCACGATCACGGCTACGGACTCGTGATTCTTGGCCGCGGCACGAATCATCGTCGGGCCGCCGATGTCGATGTTTTCGATGGCCAGTTCAAACGTGCAATCCGGCCGTGCGATCGTCTGTTCGAACGGATAGAGATTCACACAAACGATGTCAATCGGGTCGATGCCGTGATCGGCAATCGCCTTCATGTGTTCAGGCACGGGACGACGAGCAAGAATGCCGGCGTGAATGTGTGGATCGAGCGTCTTGACGCGACCGTCAAGCATTTCCGGGAAACCCGTGTAGTCGGCTACTTCCTGGCAGGGCACGCCTTGTTCAGCCAAAAGCTTGGCCGTGCCGCCTGTCGACAGAATATGGTAACCCGCAGCCACGAGCCCCTTGGCAAAGTCCACGACGCCCGTTTTGTCGGAAACACTGATCAATGCTTGTTTGCGCATAGTTTTTCCTTTAATTTCAAAGTCCTGAGGCCGGAAATCCGTGCATGACGAGTTTCTTTCTCAGCGTATTTCGGTTAATTCCCAAAAGTGTTGCGGCAGCACGCTGATTGCCGTTCGTTTGTTTCATCGCCCAATCGAGCAACGGTCTTTCAGCTGCTTGCGTAATCATTTCGTAGAGCGGCAATCCACGCACCCCCTCAAGGTCGCGCAGATAGCTTTCGACACGGTATACCACGAGTGCATTGAACGCATCGTTGGCGGTCACCCCGGGTTGCAAAATGCTCTCGAGGTCCTGCATCTTGGCGTTGTCATTTGCGTTCGTCATGGTTCGTCGACTCGATGTGCCGTCGCAGGCACCCTTTCAAAAAATTCCGTCACGGCGCCCGAAAGCGCCTCCTGCGTCTCCAGCCGAAGCATTCGTCCAAGTTTGGCACCCAACGCTTCGTCGTGAAGGCAAAATCCTTCCAAATAATGCCGCAGATGCTTGCGAAAGGTCTTCACCAGTGCAAGTTCGCGGCCGGGCTCTTCCAAATTTTCACCGGCAAAAAGCGCCGACAAATGCGCTTGGATCGTCTTGCATACGTCCTGCGCCTGCGGTGCTCCCGGGTCGGGCTTGCCGTCAATAAGCGCCTGCGCTCTCGAAAAGAGCCAGGGGTTGCCGCACGCGCCGCGCCCGATCATGACACCGGCAGCCTGTGTCTCGCGCATCATTGCGAGCGCTTCAGCCGGCGTTGTCACGTCGCCGTTGGCAATCACCGGTATCTGCACCGCGCTCACCACCTCGGCTATATCGGCTCGATTCACGGTCCCCGTAAAGCGCTGCGCCCGCGTTCTGCCGTGAACCGTCACCAGACAAAAGCCCGCGTCCTGCGCCGTCTTGGCAATCTCGATAGCCGTCTTCGTGTCCTCATCCCAGCCGGTACGCATTTTCACCGACACGGGAATCGTCACAGCCGACGCCACCGCACGCAAAATGTCGCCTGCCAGCTGCGGGTCGCGCATCACGGCCGATCCGCAGGCCTTTCCGCAAACCACGCGGGCAGGACAACCGAAATTGACGTCCACCATCGACGCTCCGCAGTCCTGCGCCAGTGCAGCCGCATTGGCCATCTCAGCGGGGTCAGCCCCCAAAATCTGCACCACGGGAAAATGTTCGCGCGGGTCGCACGCGTAGCGGCGGCGCGTCATTTCGGTGTGAAGCAGGTGCGATCCGGAAGCCGCCATTTCGCCCACGGCATAGGCCGCCCCATGGCTGAGACAGATCACTCGGAAGGCCGCATCGGTAACGCCTGCCATCGGCGCCAAAACCAAATTCCCGTCCAACTGATACGGCCCTATCTGCATCCCACTGAAATCAAAGACAAAATCAACATCGCCCGACGACGTCGCAAACCCGTCGTTTACAACCCCCGCCATTGTACAGGAGTGTGCTTTTGCACTCAGCTTGCGCTACGCGTTTGTAAGAGCTTCTCACAAATTTTCTAGATCGGGACAAAGCTCATCAATCGCGCCGCCACCGCCTCAACGGACTCTTCGCGAGCAAGCATCGCGGCTTGTCCTGCAGGCAGACATGCCAAATCGTCCCGTCCCTGTTGAGCTGCCGCTCTAAGAATCGGACGCATCACTTCGCGCTGCAGCGGATAAGAAGCGTATATCAATCCCGCCTCATCAAGCGCCTGCACCAGTTCGCTCGGATACACGCGCGTCAAGCGACCGTTAAAACATCGTGTCAAACGCATCGAGACATCCGTCAGCAACGGCAACACATTCTTGAACGATGCCGACGCCGTGCTCTCGAACGTACGCAACAGCGCCGAACCCACCATCACGGCACTTGCGCCGGCTGCGAGTGCACCATAGACCTGCTGAGGTTCGGCAATACCGCCCGAAGCAATCACGGGCAAACGCGTTGCACGAGCCGCATGCGTCGTCAGCACCGACATCCCGACGGCGGCTTCGTCATCAGAAGATTCGAAATTAAGGCGAGGACCGCCGGCTTCAATTCCCTGGACAACCACCAAATCGGCTCCCGCAGCGCGAAGCACCTTGGCTTCCCGAAGCGTCGTCGCTGTTCCCATCCAAACAATGCCTGCCTCTTTGAGTCGCTCGTCGTATTCCTCGCGCAACCCTCCAAAAGTAACACTGACGACGGGAACGTGCTTTTCCAGAAGCACATCAAATTGCGCATCAAAGTCCGGCAATTCCTCGATCGTGTTGGGCTCAAGTCCCAGATCGGCGGCAAGGTCTTCCAATGCCGCAAGCATCCTGCGCTGACAATCAATACCTTCGGGCGTCGGCGCTTTGGCAGGCGGCACGCGCAAATTCACAGCAAAACGCGCATCGGCACCGGCAAGACGGCGCACTTCGTCAATAGCGTTGGAAAGCGCTTCGGGCAAAAGTTCGTCACCGGCAAGCACCCCCAAACCGCCGGCGCGGCACATGGCCGCTGTCAGTGCCGGTCCGCTAACTTCGGCCATCGGAGCGTTCATCAGAGGGATGCTTACACTCGTCACTTCCAAAAATCGAGCAACTCGCTCGCGAACTTGATTTTCAATCGATTGCATCTGGCGTTTTCTCTAAATCAGAAGCGGGCCCACTTCAGAGCCTCGGTGTTGCGCCGCAGCGCCTGCAGCTGCTCAATTGTGCCGATGTTGTCCCAAAAGCCCTCAAAAACTTCGGCCCGCATGCGGCCCTTATCGGCAAAGTCCCACATCCAGGGAAAAAGCTTGCACCACACAGGTTCCAACCCCTCGAATATTTTGGGATTGACTACCATGATGCAACCGTAGCTGTGACCGCGCGGCGGTTCTCCTCGCAAAACCGTGCCGTCCGCGTATACGGTCAGATCTCCCTGACTGTTGAATTTTGGATTGGGTACAGCCACCAAAAAGACATCGTAATCGCCGGCTTCAATCTCGCGGGCTCGCGCATAAAGACGCGCAAAGTCGTAGTTGTGCACCACGTCCCCTGCCACGACCACAACGGGCGACATGTCGCGCCCGCCTTCTGTGAGAAGAGGCAAAGCACGCACAATGCCTCCGAGGCTTTCGAGAGACTGATCGTGCGTTTCTGCTTCCCGAGACAACTCCAAATGAAGACCGCGGGCAGCGAGCTCATGCGGCAGCGCTTCAAATGTTTCTGGCAGGTGCGCCGTGTTCATCACCACATCCGTGATTCCGGCGCGTTTGAGTCCGGCAAGCGTCCAGTCGCACAAACGCACGCCGTCGGCCACCGGTAAAAGCGGCTTAGGCGTCGTGTCGGTCAAGGGCCGAAGCCGAGAACCTCGGCCGGCGGCAAGCACCATTGCGCGCATTGCTGAAGTCTCCGATTTTTAGTACGTCCAGCCAACCTTGGTCTTTTGTTCTTCGAACTGATCCAAAAGCCAGTTGATGGGCTTGAGTTCGTTGTAGCGGTTGGCCGTTTCGCGCACATAGTGCAGGAAACGCGGCGTATCTTCCAAATATTTCGGACGGCCGTCGCGGTAGTTGATGCGGGCAAAGATGCCGAGCACCTTGAGATGACGCTGCATGCCCATCCATTCGACATCGCGCCAAAATTCACCGAAATCCTGAGCCACGGGAATACCCGCCTTGCGTGCTTTGTCCCAATAGCGAATCGTGACATCAAGCACAAAACTTTCGCCCCAGCTGATAAAGGCATCGCGCATAAGACTGGCAATGTCATAGGTGACGGGACCGTAGAGTGCATCCTGGAAGTCCAACACGCCCGGCATCGGATCCGAAATCATCAGGTTGCGTGGCATAAAGTCGCGATGTACGAAAACCTTGGGCTGAGCCAGACAAGCGGCGATGATCTTTTCGTAGACGGCTTCAATGATTTCGTTTTGCTTTTCCGTGAGCGTATAACCGCGGTGTCGACCCACGTACCATTCGGGGAACAAATTGATTTCGCGACGCAGCACGGCATGGTCGTACTCGGGCAACACACCGGGCTTGGAAGCGATCTGCCACTTCACAAGTGCATCGGTAGCCGCATCCATCAAACGGGCCGCATTGTCCTCGTTGAGAACATCCAGATAAGTCTGTCGTCCCAGATCGCTCATCAAAATGAAACCCTGCGCGGAGTCGCTTGCCAGAATTTCGGGAACGTTCAACCCCGCATCCTTCATGAGCGCGTCAACTTTCAGAAACGAATCAATCGGCTCCTTTTCGGGCGGCGCATCCATCACGATGTAGGTAGCGCTTTCACCCTGCACACGAAAATAGCGTCGAAAACTCGCGTCTGAACTCGCGGGCGTCAGGGTAGTCAAATCCAGTCCGGCCACAGCCTTCTGGCCACCCAACCACTGACCGAGTGCTTCCAGGCGTTCATCCTGCGGTGTCTGCATCTCTCTATTCCTCAAAAAACCACGGAAATTGTTTGGCGGATTATGGCCGAAAAGCCGCCATACTGCTCTGCAAAAATCAGTTCAGGCACAAATTCAAAACCAAGTTCGTGATCCAGCCAAAAGCTCTGTTCGTCAAAACGGCGTCAAAAGAACGGCAAATTTGCGTCTTTTTAGATCCTACTAACAAGTTAAACAACGGAAGCGCCAAGTCTCTCTCTTATAATCCGAACACCAAACAGAGAACCCAATTGAAAATGCCTCGGAATTCACAGCCGCAACTGCTCCCTCTGGTCGCCGCCGTGACGGCCGCGCTTTGTGCGCAGCTCGCGCATGCCCGCGCGCCTGAAACGGAGTGGCTCAACATAGCCAGCGCCGACGTGCGCACACCGCCGCAAACTGACTCCCACTCAACCACCCCTAGATCGGTTGCGCAAAACAATTCGCAACCCGCCTACCTGGATCAATGGACGGGTACTCTGGCCGATCCCGGCACGAAACCCGACGACGCGCCGGCTATCGGCTACGCCTACACGATTGAAGGCTCTCCCGAGACAGAAATTACGCTGTCGGGCGACGCTGAACTGCGTCGCGCCGGTACCGTCATCAAAGGCGAAACTATCGTCTACACGCAGCAAACCGGTGAAGTGCAGATCAAAGGCGACGCCCAGGTCTCTCGCGCGGGTGTTCAACTCAACGCGCCTGAGGCAACGTATCAGCTTGATGACAGCACCGGCGGAGCCGAAAACGTCGACTACGAATACAAACCGCGCGGATTGCGAGGCAAAGCGCGCTGTATGCGTTTTGCTTCGGCCGACGTGACCGAACTCAAGGACGTACTGCTCACGAGTTGCGAGGGCGACAATCCTGCCTGGTGGGTGGAAATGGACGAAATGACGCTCGATGAATACGAGCAGTCGGGCACCGGCACGGGCGCCGTACTTAAACTCGGTGGCATGCCTGTTTTGGGTTCTCCCTGGTTTACATTTCCCTTGTCGGCTGAACGCAAGTCCGGTTTCCTCTCGCCGGTGCTCGGCATGAGTTCGGCACGCGGTCTTGATATTTCGGTGCCGTATTACTTCAATATCGCACCCAATTACGATTACACGCTCACGCCACAGATCATCACCAAACGCGGCGTGATGATCGGCAATGAATTCCGTTTCCTCAACAAGCATCTTGAGGGCGAAATTACCGGCGAGTATATGCCGCACGACAACGATTACGGCGACAAGCGCTACAGCTTGCACGCCAACATTCGCGGCAGCTGGAATAACTTCGGGTACGGCATCAACTACAACCGAGTGTCCGACGACGAGTTCTTCGACGACTTTTCAACGAGTCTGCGCGACAACACTGACGACATCCTGCCGCAGGACTACTGGCTCAATTACTCGTCGACCTACTGGAACGCAGCTGTTCGCGTCACGAAGAACCAAACCATCAACGACACGGACAAGCCTTACGAGCGCGAGCCGCAGTTCTCTTGGAACGCGTTTGTGGCCGACGCCGCCGGCTTTGAACTCACCACACACTTGGAAGCCACGCGCTTCGTGCACCCGACTGAAATTGACGGCGACCGTTTCGTCTTCCATCAGCAAATCGCCTATCCCATCCGCGGGGCCGGCTGGTTCGTCACACCTAAGGCACAGTTGATCAGCACCAAATACGACCTTGATCATGACAGATCCGATCGCTATACGGATTCGTCGCCGGGTTACACCGTGCCGATGTTCTCAATTGATTCGGGACTGACCTTTGAGCGAGATCTGAACGTTGCCAGCCGTGACATGCTCCAGACCCTGGAGCCGCGTCTCTTCTACAGCTACACACCGTATCGCAACCAAAGCCAGATCCCGCTCTTTGATTCGAGCGTAGCCGATTTGAACTTCGCCCAGCTCTACAGTGAAAACACCTGGGCCGGCTACGACCGCATCGCTGAAACCAATCAAGTGACGGCCAGCGTCACGAGCCGCTTCATTGACGCCAACAGCGGTCTGGAATGGATCCAGGCCTCAATCGGTCAGCGCTACTACTTCAACGACCGCACCGTCAACAGTGAAGGCGAGCGCATCTCGATGGAAAACCAAAAGAGCGACTTCCTCGCTAGTGTCGGTGCTCGCCTGACACGCACGATCTCGGCTTCGCTCTTCGGTCAGTGGTCCTGGGAGCGTTCGAGCTTTAAGAAAGCCGTTGCCGGGGTTCGCTGGCAACCCAAGCCCCAGAGCGTGATCGGTCTGTACTACCGCTACAACTGGCAGGAAGACCGCAACAGCGAGGACTACATCGATCAGATCGATCTTGCGGTGCAGTGGCCCTTGTCCGACAAGGTGTACGCGCTCTTGCGTCAGAACTATTCGCTCTACGACCATAAATTCATCGAAAGTCTTGCCGGCGTCGAGTACCACGCGGGCTGCTGGACGCTGCGCGCTGTTGCACAACGTTACACTCGCGACGAAGACAAGAATGATGAAACGAACTTCTTCTTGCAGTTAGAATTGACCGGTCTGGGCGCAGTCGGGTCAAGTCCGCTCTCCGAACTGCAACGCAGCATCCCGGGCTATCAAACCGGCAGCCCCGTGCCCACCTCCATCGGTACCTATGACTACTACCAATAAAAGAATCACTTTGACGGCAGCCGCCCTTGTGCTGGCCGCGCTGCCTGCTTTCGCTCAGCAAAGCAGCCAAATTCGCGAAACGACGGCCGAGGCACCACAGCCGGTTGCCGCCACCGAAGGTCTGGCTTTGACAGATGAGCAAGCCGTCGGCAACAAATTCGCCGACCGTATCGCCGCCGTCGTCAACAACGACGTCATCACGGAATACGAACTGCAAAATCGCGTGCGCCAGGCCGCCATCAACCTGCGTCAACAAAACATCAATCTGCCTCCGATGCAGGAATTGCGCCGCCAAGTGCTCGAACGCATGATCACCGAAAAGGCCACCGAACAGCGTGCCAAGGAATTGGGCATCCGCGTCGATGAACAGATGGTGAGCGCTTCGATCGAACAAATCGCCCGAAACAACAAAATGACCGTCGAAGAGCTGCGCGAACGGCTTCGTGCCGACGACGTAAGCTTCAGTGCTTTCCGCTCGCAGGTGCGCGACGAAATCACGGCACAACGTCTGCGCGAACGTGAGGTCGACAGCAAAATCACGATTCCGGAAAGTGAAGTTGATGCGTACCTCGCCGAACAAACGGGTTTTACGACCAACGACACGCAGGAATACCACGTGCGCCACATCCTGTTGCCGATTCCTCC
>OIJG01000317.1_pt1 | contig 9416 bp, 7 predicted proteins | sample 1583531 | NCBI WGS metagenome assembly OIJG01 (sample SAMN02674605, study PRJEB24791) | human gut metagenome, SKBSTL067 | isolation source: stool | host: Homo sapiens | place: USA | reverse complement strand
TGAAGAATGTTCTGGGCCAGTACCTGTCCGAGAACGGCAAGACCCAGCTGCGCATTGCCGAGACCGAGAAGTATGCACACGTCACCTTCTTCTTCAACGGCGGTGTGGAGGCTCCCTACGAGGGCGAGGATCGCTGCGTCATCCCCAGCCCGAAGGTTGCCACCTACGACCTGCAGCCCCAGATGAGCGCCCCTGAGGTGGCTGCTGAGTGCGTCAAGCGCATCGAGAGCGGCAAGTACGATGTGATCATCCTGAACTTTGCCAACTGCGACATGGTCGGCCACACCGGCGTGTTCGATGCCGCTGTCAAGGCCGTTGAGGCTGTGGATACCGCTGTGGATCAGGTGGTCACCGCTGTGCTGAACGCCGGCGGCTGCGCCTTTATCACGGCTGACCACGGCAACGCCGAGAAGATGATGAACCCGGACGGCACTCCCTTCACCGCCCACACCACCAACGTGGTGCCTTTTGTGGCCGTTGGCTGCGGCGATGTGAAGCTGCGCGAGGGCGGCTGCCTGGCAGATATCGCCCCCACCATGCTGCCCTATATCGGCCTGCCTGTCCCCGCTGAGATGACCGGCAAGAGCATCATCGTGGAGTAAGCACTCCGCAAAAGAGCTTTCCTGAAACGTAAAAAGACCTCCCCGTGCAGGTGCTGCCTGCATGGGGAGGTCTTTTGCTGTATCGCTTAGTAGTGCAGCTGGTCAGCGGTCAGTGCTTCCAGCACCGGCAGCATGGCGGCTGCCTCGGCCTTGGCGGCGGGCAGATCCATATCGCGGTAGTTGCCGCATTCCACCTCGCTGGCACCGGGGATATCCCCCTCAAAGGCGGCCATGAAGCGGAAGGAATCCACGGTCAGCGCCAATGCCTGCGCCGGGGTCAGCCCGCGGGTGAGCAGGTAGAAGCCGGTGCGGCAGCCCATGGGGCCAACGTAGATCACGCCATCCTTCACCGCGCTGTTGCGGGCGTAGGTGGCAAACAGGTGCTCCAGCGTGTGGGCGGCACCTGTGGTCAGGTAATCGCCCTGATTGGGCTTCTTCATCCGGATGTCCCAGGTCAGCACATCACCATCCTGGCGGCTCAGGTACATGCCCCGGTCCAGTTTGGTGTGATCGACACAGAAGCTTGCAATGCGTTCCATGATGTTCTCCTTCAGGATCAGGCCTGCAGGCGCTGGACGCTGCCGTGGGCACAATCCACAGCGATATCCAGGCCGTCGCGGATGTGGCTGCAGGCACCTGCAGCACCCACGATGGTGGGCTTGAGCAGGGCCTTGCCTGCGATGGCGGCGTGGCTGTTCAGGCCGGCTTCCTCGACCACCAGAGCGGCGGCGTCGCGGACATAGCTCAGCATCTCGTTGGAGGTGGAGGGGACGACCAGGACCATGCCGGGCTTGAACTTTGCGCGGATCTCCTCGATGGTGCGGCAGACGCAGGCCTTGCCGCTGGCGGAGACCAGATCGGTCTTGCCGCGGCCCACGCCTACACCGGTGGCCAGGCAGTTGCCCACCATGTGGATCTTGATCATGTTGGTGGTGCCGGAAACGCCCACGGGCACGCCTGCGGTCACAACGGCCAGCTCGCCGTTGTGCAGGTAGCCGTTCTTCTCGGCCAGAGCGGTGGACATCTCAATCAGCTCATCGGTGCTGTGGGCGGGGCCCATCAGCAGGGAAGTGATGCCCCAGCTCAGGGAGAGCTGACGCTGCACCTGCTCGTCCATAACGCAGGCAATGATGGGCTGCTTGGGGCGGTACTTGCTCAGCAGGCGGGCAGTGTTGCCGGATTCGGACACGGTGACGATGGCGGCAGCGTTCACGTCCTTGGCGGTCAGGCAGGCAGCATGAGCGGTTGCATCGCTGACGCTGATCTGGATCTCGGCGTGGCGCTGGGAGCGGTAGTGCTCCTCGTTCTCGGTGCGCTCTGCAATGGCGGACATGGTCTTGAGGGCCTCCACGGGGTAGTCACCGGCAGCGGTCTCACCAGACAGCATGATGGCAGAGGTGCCATCGTAGATGGCATTTGCCACGTCGGAGATCTCGGCACGGGTGGGGCGGGGGTTGACCATCATGCTGTCCAGCATCTGGGTGGCAGTGACGATGGGCTTGCCGAAGGAGAAGGAGCGGTCGATGATGTCCTTCTGGATGCCGGGCAGCTCGGTGAAGTCGATCTCAACGCCCAGGTCACCACGGGCCACCATGACGGCATCGGCTGCGGAGAGGATGCTGTCGATGTTGTTCACACCCTCGCGGTTCTCGATTTTGGCAATGATACGGATGTTGGAATCGTACTCATTCAGCAGGTTGCGGATGTCGTAGACGTCCTGTGCGGTGCGGACGAAGGAAGCAGCGATGAAATCGAAGCCCTGCTGGATGCCGAAGATGATGTCATCGCGGTCGCGCTGGCTCAGGTAGGGCATGGACAGATGCACGCCGGGCACATTGACACCCTTTTTGGTCTTGATCTTGCCGCTGTTCAGCACCTCGCAGACGATGTCGGTGTCGGAGACGCTCTTGATGGCCAGCTTGATGAGGCCGTCGTCCAGCATGATGATGCCGCCCTCGTGGACGTCCTGCGGCAGGTCCTTATAGGTGATGGAGCAGATCTCCTTGGTGCCCTCCACCTCGCGGGTGGTCAGGGTGAAGGTCTGGCCGGCTTCCAGCATCTCCACACCGTTCTTGAACTCCTTCAGACGGATCTCGGGGCCCTTGGTGTCCAGCAGGGCGGCAACGGGCTTGCCCAGCTCCTCACGCAGCGCTTTCAGCTTTGCCAGACGGCCGCCGTGCTCCTCGTAGGAACCGTGGGAGAAGTTGAAACGGGCCACGTTCATGCCGTTTGCGATCAGGTCGCGCAGGACATCGCCCTTATCGGTAGAAGGGCCCAGGGTGCAGATGATCTTCGTTTTTCTCATAAAATACCTCCAACGTTCACGCTATAATGCTCTCTATCTTGACGCAGCAGCCCAAGCTGGCTGCTCTCTGGCGGGCAGTGATTGCTTTGCGCCCGCGGCGGCAGTATACGCCAATATGGCTGTTTCAACAAACCATACCACTATACATTATAAGCTCTTGGATACAATAGCGCAAGAAAAATCTTTGCAAAGAAACTGCTAAGATTTCATCAGGTTTGAACAAAAAACTTTCCACCACAAAGCGCTTGCATAACCGGCGGGATTTGCTTATAATGAAGGTAAGCAAAAGTGCGACTGTTCCGGGGCAGCCCCGGAGGAAAATGGAGTGAAAACATATGGAAAAGCGTGTATTTTTGATCGTACTGGACAGCTTTGGCATCGGCGCGGAGCCGGATGCAGCCGCCTTTGGCGACGAGGGTACCAACACGCTGGGGGCCATTGCAGGGCATCCCAATTTCAACTGCCCCAACCTGAAAAAGCTGGGCCTGTTCAACATTGACGGTGTGACCGCGGGCGAAAAGACCGACGCGCCCGCCGGTGCCTTTGCCCGCCTGCAGGAGCAGAGCATGGGCAAGGATACCACCATCGGCCACTGGGAGATCGCCGGTGTGGTCAGCCCGAACCCGCTGCCCACCTTCCCCAACGGCTTCCCGGAGGAGCTCATTCAGGAGTTTGAGGCAAAAACCGGCCACAAAGTCCTCTGCAATCTGCCTTATTCCGGCACTGAGGTGCTGAAGGATTACGGCGAGCAGGCCATGAAGGAAAATGCCCTCATCGTCTACACCAGCGCCGACAGCGTGTTCCAGGTGGCTGCCCACGAGGAGCTGGTGCCTGTGCCAGAGCTCTACCGCTACTGCGAGATCGCCCGTGAGATGCTGAAGGGCGCGTACGGCGTGGGCCGTGTCATCGCCCGGCCCTTCCTGGGCAGCAGCGCCGAGACCTTCTACCGCACCACCAACCGCCACGACCTGAGCCTGAAGCCGCCCCGTGCCACCATGCTCGACCTGCTGAAGGAGGCCGGCAGGGATGTTATCGCCGTGGGCAAGATCTTTGATATCTTTGACGGGCAGGGCGTGACCGAAAAGATCAAGACCACCGGCAACACCAATGGCATCGCCTTCACCAAGGCATTGCAGACCCGGGATTTCGAGGGTTTGGCCTTTGTGAATCTGGTGGATTTTGATATGCTCTACGGCCACCGCCGCGACGTGCCCGGCTATGCCGCCGCCGCCACCGAATTTGACCGCTTCCTGGCCGACTTCATCCCCGGGATGCGGGAGGGCGACCTTCTGATGATCACCGCCGACCACGGCTGCGACCCCTCCTACACCAAGACCACCGACCATACCCGCGAGTATGTGCCGTATCTGGTCTGCGGCAAGGGCGTGAAGCCCGGTGTGGACCTGGGCACCCGGCTCTGCTTTGGTACCATTGCACAGACCGTGTGTGAATATCTGGGCGTGGATGCTTCCAGCCTGGATGGCCACAGCGTGCTGCAGGAGATCCTGAAGTAATATGAGCCCTCTCAGTCACGCGATCGCGTGACCGAGAGGGTTATTTTTTGTGCAAAGTCTTGAACAATATAGTCAGTTGTGGTAGACTAGCACATGCACGCCCGGTGCGTACAAAGTTTACGCCGGGCGCAGGAATTGATATGGTTTCAGAATAGAAGGAGACTATCACATGAGAATCAATCGTACTCTGGGTCTGGCACTGACCGCTGCTGTGCTGGCTGTTGCCATGACTGGCTGCTCCAATAGTGCATCTTCCACCGCATCCTCCGCTGCTTCCAGCGAGGCTGCTTCCTCTGTTGCCGCTTCCAGCGAAGCTGCCGAGAGCGAGGCCGCTGCCGCCAGCGTTGTCAGCACCGAGGATCTGGACGTGAACGGCACCACCTACTCCGCTGACTGCTACGGCGAGTTCACCCTGTCCAACGGCGACACCATGAAGCTGTGGAAGGTGAAGGACGCTTACGCAGACCTGAGCGCTCTGCCCATGAAGGGCATGGCCGAGGAGTTCCCCATCGAGGCCGAGGCCGAGCAGATCTATGTTGCTGACGTGACCAGCAACGGCGAGACTACCCGCCAGTATCTGCGCACCGACAAGGCTGGCCGCAACGGCACTGTCTCTGTCAAGACCTTTGAGCTGGGCGACGCTGAGTAATCGCGCTTCCCGGTAAGATCAGAAGACAACAAGCCCCGGACCTTTTGCAAGGCCCGGGGCTTGTGCTGTTTTATTGTCCGCTGCTGCTGGAGCCGAACAGGGCATCCAGCACGGTGGAAGCGGCCTGATGCAGGGAGTTGGCAGCAGATTCCACCTGCTCCTGCGTGGGCAGAGAGATAGAAGGTGTTTCTGCTCCGCTGGTGGATTCACTGCTGGCTTCACTCTCAGCAGGTGCTTCGGTGGAAGCCTCGCTCTCGGCAGGCGCTTCGGGGGTGGGTTCTGCGGGCTGCTCATCGGCAGGCTGTTCCGCAGGCACGCTCTCGGCAGGTTCCTCCACAATGACGCTGTCGGGCGATTCCTCCACAGAGGTGCCCGCGTTGGGGTCAGCCGTGGGGGTGAATACCTCGGTCTTTTCGGGGGTCTGCTGGGTATCACTCACGGTGCCCTCGCCGCCCAGAACGGATGCGATCAGCTCCTTGGCCTGGTTGACGGAGTTCTCATCCGGCTTCATCACATAGAGGCTCTGACCCTTTGCGGAGTAGCACTGGGAGCTCTTGCCGCTGGTGCCGGTCACGGCATAGCTCTGGATGTCCCAGTCAGACAGGCTTGCCAGCTGCATCCGCACCAGTGCGGAGATCTGCTCCTGAGAAAGGCTGGTCACAAAGCAGTCGGACACAGCATCCATCAGCTTGGAGAAGCTCATCAGCACGGTGGGAGATTTGATCTTGTTCATCATGGCATCGATGACTTTCATCTGGTTGATGCCGCGCTGGATATCGCCGGAGGCAAAGGCGTGACGCTCCCGGGCAAAGGCCAGAGCGCTCTTGCCGTCCAGATGGTTCCAGCCCTCGGCAAAGGTGGTGGGATCATAATAGCCGGGGCTGCCCACCGAGGTGAACGCCTGATCGGAGTAGACATCCACGCCGCCCACGGCATCGATGATGCTGATGAAGCCCGCAAAGTTGATGCGGAGGTATTGGTCCACATTGACCCCGTACAGGTTGCCCAGGGTTGCCATGCTGGTCTCCACGCCGTACAGACCGGCATGGGTCAGCTTGTCCTTGCTGTTGGTGCCCGCCAGATCAACGTAGTAATCACGGGGGGTGTTGATGAGCGCCACCCGTTTGGTGGAGGGGTTGACCACGGCAAGGATGTTCACATCGCTGCGGGCCTTTTCGGTCAGTTCGCCGCGGTTGTCAACGCCGCTCAGGTAGACCACAAAGGGCTCCTTGGTGATCTTGTTGGCCTCGGTGCCGGTGACAAGGCCGGAGGTCACGTTATCCAGTGCACTCAGGCCCTGCTGCGCCCAGACACAGCCCAGTGCCAGAAAGGCGCACAGGAACACCGAGAACACCCGGGATACCTTGCGGGGGACGCTGTACTCCTGGCAGCGCTTGACCAGCAGCCAGAACAGCACCAGCAGTGCCGCAATGATGACCAGATACAGTGCGGGCAGCATCTGGGTGCGACAGAGCTGGAGGAAGGCCGCAATGCTCAGAATGGCTTGTACGATCAGCAAAACAGTACCTCGTTTCGAGTTGGCCGCGCCGGTGTCTGCATCCGGCCTGCGGCGGGGCGGCTTTGACTCCGGGGCAAGCCCGCCGGTATGCTTCGGCGGCTTGGGCGGTGCAGGCGGCGGGGTGGGAGCGGCAGTTTCCGGCGCAAAAAAGGCCGCGCTGTCCACCTCCACAGTCTTTTCTTCCGGTGGGCGGTGACCCCGGTGGATGTGCCGGGTGCTGTCATCGTCCGTGTGGGAACGGGAAGTTTCATCAAACATAGGAATTCTCCTTTTTGACATGTCCTCAGGCAAGGGGCACGATGGTCAGAACAGCCCGTGCCGGCAGGCAGGTGGCCGTCTGATCCTCCTGCGAGATCCAGCCAAAGCTTTCGCAGATGTGGTCAGGGCAAGGGGAATCAATGAACCGTGCCGCGCCGTCCTTGACCTCGATGTGCACCGTCAGATAACCGGTATCGATGTCATAGACGGCATCCTTGTCCAGAGAGATCTTCTGCACCGTGTTCGCATCGCCGTAGATCAGCTCCGCGCCCAGGGTGCTGCCGCTCTGCCCGGCACTGCGGAGGTAAAAAAGCACCCCCGCGATTACCAGAACAACAGCGGCGAACAGTAAATTGATCCAGAGATTTTTTTTCTGCTTCATGGCTCAGGCATCCTTCTGGGGGAACAGCTGTTCCAGCTCGGCCAGCCACAGGGCGGCGCAGGCATCGCTGGGCATCCGCCAGTCCCCGCGCGGCGAGAGGGTCACGCTGCCGATCTTGGGGCCGTCGGGCAGGCAGCTGCGCTTGAACTGCTGGGCAAAGAACCGCCAGTAGAAGTTGCGCAGCCACTTGTAAAGCACCGCGTCCGGGTATTCTTCCCGGCCCGCAAAGGCTGCCCTGGCCAGCCGGAAGATCTTTGCCGGGCCAAAGCCGAAGCGGAGCACATAATAAAGGTAGAAGTCGTGCAGTTCATAGGGGCCCACCAGATCCTCGGTGCGCTGTGCGATCTCGCCGTTGTCCTTGGCGGGCAGCAGCTCGGGGGACACAGGGGTGTCGAGGATGTCCAGCAGCACCTCTTTCAGGGCCGGGGTGGCGGCAATGTCGGCTTCGTACCGGACAAGGTGGCGCACCAGCGTTTTGGGCACGCCTGCGTTCACGCCGTACATGCTCATGTGGTCGCCGTTATAGGTGGCCCAGCCCAGGGCCAGCTCGGAAAGGTCGCCGGTGCCCACCACCAGGCCGCCGGTGCGGTTGGCAGTGTCCATCAGCTCCAGCGTGCGCACGCGGGCCTGGCCGTTCTCGTAGGTCACATCCAGCACGCTCTCGTCCTGGCCGATGTCCCGGAAGTGGCTGTGCACCGTGGCGGCAATGTCGATCTCGGTAAAGCTGACGTGCAGCTCGTCACAGAGGATCTCCGCATTGCTGCGGGTGCGCTTGGTGGTGCCAAAGCAGGGCATGGTCACGGCCAGCACATCGGTGGTGGGGCGGCCCAGCTGCTTCATGGCGCGGACAGCCACCAGCAGGGCAAGGCAGCTGTCCAGACCGCCCGAAATGCCGATGACGGCTGTTTTGGCACGGGCATGCTCAAGACGCTTGGCCAGGCCGTCGGCCTGCATCTTCAAAATCAGCTCACAGCGCTCAGCACGCAGCTGCTCGTTGTGGGGGATAAAGGGGGTGGGGTCTACCCAGCGGGTCAGCACGGTGTCGGTCAGGGCCAGGTCGAACTCCACGGTCTGGTAGCCCTCGGTGCTGGGCTCAAAGCTGGTGTTGCGCGCCCGCTCCGATTCCATCCGCTGGCAGTCCAACTCCGTCTCGGCAAGGCCACCTGCAAAGGGCTTCACCTCGGCCAGCAGGGTGCCGTTTTCGGCGATCAGGTCGTGGCCTGCGAACACCATGTCTTGGGTGCTCTCGCCGTGGCCTGCCGAGGCGTACAGGTAGCCGCAGAGCAGGCGGGCAGACTGGTTTTCCACCAGTGCCCGGCGGTACTCGGCCTTGCCCACCGTTTCATCGCTGGCCGAAAGGTTGGCGATGACGGTAGCGCCTGCCAGTGCGTGGAAGGTGGAGGGCGGCAGGGCGCTCCACAGGTCCTCGCAGAGCTCCACGCCCAGCACAAAGCTGGGCATCTGGCGGCAGCGGAAGAGCAGGGAGGTGCCGAAGGGGACATCCTGCCCGCAGACATTCACCCACTCCACCTCGGTGGAACCGGGGGTGAACTGCCGCTTTTCATAGAACTCGCCGTAGTTGGGCAGGTACGTTTTGGGAACCAGACCCAGCAGCTGCCCGCGGCAGAACACGGCAGCGCAGTTGTACAGCTTGCCCCGCACCATCAGGGGCAGGCCCACAAGGACCACGGTGTCCAGCTCCCGGCTGGCATCCAGCAGCTCCTGCAGGCCGGTCAGGGCTCCCTGCTGCAGGGTGCGCTGCAAAAACAGGTCGCCGCAGGTATAGCCGGTCAGGCAGAACTCAGGGAACACGGCCAGCTTCACGCCGCGGGCGGCGGCGGCACGCAGCTCCGTGAGGATCTGCCGGGTGTTGTAGGCGCAGTCCGCCACCCGAAGCGCGGGCGAGAGGGCTGCTGCTTTCAAAAAACCATCTTTCATCGGAGGATTTCACATCCTGTCTCTCTTGTTTGCCCACGGCGAACAACTGTGCTCCCGTAGTGAGGATAGTATACCACACTCTGACCAAAACGAAAAGAGGGCTGTTATCAACCCTCTCTGCCTCTGCGCCTGACGGCGGGGCAAAGAAGGGTTCTAACAACCCCCTGCAGATACACCAAATGGAAAACGAGATGGACCGTAAGCCGGGTTCTGTATTAAACGACGATCTGTCTAGGCCTGCCATTGCTG
>OIJG01000309.1_pt1 | contig 9540 bp, 5 predicted proteins | sample 1583531 | NCBI WGS metagenome assembly OIJG01 (sample SAMN02674605, study PRJEB24791) | human gut metagenome, SKBSTL067 | isolation source: stool | host: Homo sapiens | place: USA | reverse complement strand
CAGCTGCAGATGACGATGGTGTCGATGAGGACGCCCAGCGCCTGCACGAGGCCCATCTTCACCGGGTCGTCACACTCTGCGGCTGCGGCGGCACAGGGGGCCGAGCCGGAGCCGGCCTCGTTGGAGAAGAGGCCCCGCTTGATGCCGTTCATCACCACTGCACCGAAGCCGCCGCCCACAGCCTGCCGCAGGCCGAAGGCCTCCGAGAAGATGCGGGCAAAAACGCCGGGCAGCTGGGGCAGGTGGGTGAGGATGATCCAGAGGGTCATGACGAAGTAGCAGCCCGCCATGATGGGGACGATGACGTCAAGGCTCCTGACGGTGGCCTCCTTCCGCAGGACGATGACCGCCGCCAGCGCCGTCAGCACTAGCGTCGTCGTCAGGGGCGGGATGGCGAAGGCGTTCTGAAACGCCTCGCTCACCGAGTTACTGACGACCTGACTGATGCCGCACCAGCAGATGAGTCCCGACACCGCGAACAGGCAGGCCGTCACCGAGCGGCGGAGCTTTTTCCCCCGCTTGCGCTCGGCGAGGGTGTGGATGTAGTAGGCCGGGCCGCCCCGCCAGCCGCCGTAGAGGGGGTCGGGCTGCTTATATTTCTGGGCCAGCGCAGACTCCACGAAGGAGGTGGACGCCCCCAGCAGGGCCGTCACCCACATCCAGAACACCGCGCCTGCGCCGCCCACAGACACCGCCGCCACGACGCCCACCAGATTGCCCATGCCCACCCGGGTGGCCGTGGACACCACCAGCGTCTGGAAGGACGAGAGGCCCTTGCCCTTGTCGTTCTTTTCGCAGACCGCCGCCAGCATATCCCGGAACAAACGCACCGGCAGCAGGCGGGTGCGGAGGGGGAAGAACACCCCCGCCGTCAGCAGCAGGATGACCATAAAGGAGAGCGTGAGGGTCACGCTCCCCAGATGCAGGGTGAGCAGGTCGCCCCACAGCAGGCGGTAGACGCCCTCGATGAGTTGAATCAGCACAGCATTTCCTCCCAGTGCTTCCTATTGTGAAATTGTCGCCTCCCTATTATAGTATATTTTGTTCGATTTGTAAATCACTGTCATGAAGTTCAGGAGAAAAAAGCAACGACGACGACCGCCGCCAGCGGCGGAAACAGGGAGGAGTTGTTGGGGCCGCGGCCAGCAGGATGCGAGGCCCGTACCAAGGGCCGAAGCAGACGCTGGGAGCCGCAACCCGGGTTCCTTATAAAATCAAAAAGCTCCCCCTTGCGGAGGAGCTTGGTGTGGAGCTTATCAGGACAGGATCATCCGGTCGTTGGCGAACTCGCCTCCGCTGGCGATCTGGAACTTTGCCAGCAGATCGGAGACCTGCAGATTCTTCTTCTCGTCGCCCGAGACGTCGTAGATGATGTGGCCCTCGTGCATCATGATGAGGCGGTTGCCGTACTTGATGGCATCCTTCATGTTGTGGGTGATCATCATGGTGGTCAGGTGGTTCTCCTCCACGATCTTGGCCGAGAGGGTCAGCACCTTGAGCGCCGTCTTGGGGTCCAGAGCGGCGGTGTGCTCATCCAGCAGCAGGAGCTTGGGCTTGTTCATGGTAGCCATGAGCAGGGTCAGTGCCTGACGCTGACCGCCGGACAGCAGGCCCACGCGGGCGGTCAGGCGATCCTCCAAGCCCAGGTCCAGGCTCTTGAGCAGTTCACGGTAGCGCTCCCGTTCGGCCTTGGTGATACCGATCCTCAGGCCGCGGCGCTTACCGCGCCGGGCGGCCAGGGCAAGGTTCTCCTCGATCTGCATGGTGGCGGCGGTGCCGGTCATGGGGTCCTGGAACACGCGGCCGATGTAGGCGGCGCGCTGGTGCTCCCCCAGTTTGGTCACATCGGTGCCGTCAATGATGATCTTGCCGCTGTCCACAGGCCACACACCGGCCACAGCGTTCAGCATGGTGGATTTGCCCGCACCGTTGCCGCCGATGACGGTGACAAAATCACCTTCGTTCAATTTCAGGTTCAGACCGTTCAGGGCCGTTTTCTCGTTGACGGTACCGGCGTTGAAGGTCTTGGAAACATTCTGGATCTCAAGCATTTTTTGCATCCTCCTTCTGTGCCTTCTTTGCCGCGGGCTTTGCGAAGTACTTGCTCTTCCAATAGGGCACGGCCAGGAACACGGCCACCACAGAGGCGCTCAGCAGCTTGAGCAGGTTTGCGTCAAAGCCGAGGGTCAGCACCAGCTGGATGACGATGTAGTAGATGATGGCACCCAGCGAGACGGACACCAGCTTGAGGGCAAAGTTGTGGAAGATGCGGCTGAACAGGGCCTCGCCGATGATGACAGCGGCCAGACCGATGACGATGGCACCACGGCCCATGCTGACATCAGCAAAGCCCTGATACTGGCTCAGCAGTGCGCCGGACAGGGCCACCAGACCGTTGGAGACAGCCAGACCCAGCACCACATTGAAGCTGGTGTTGATGCCCTGGGCGCGGCTCATGGCGGGGTTGGAACCGGTGGCGCGGATGCCGCACCCCAGCTCGGTGCCAAAGAACCAATACAGCACACCGATGACCACGGCGCTGACCAGAATGACCATGATGATGGGGTTGTGCAGGGCAAGCTCCTTGACCCAGCGCAGGGAGATCAGCAGGTCGTACTTGTCCACGTTGATAGACTGGTTGGCCTTGCCCATGATCTTCAGGTTGATGGAGTAGAGGGCCAGCTGGGTCAGAATACCAGCCAGAATGGCCGGGATGCCCATAAAGGTGTGGAGCAGACCGGTGACAAGGCCGGTGGCCAGACCGGCCAGCAGGGCGATGAAGAGCGCTGCCCAGACGTTCATGCCGGAGAGCAGGCACATAACGCAGACCGCGCCGCCGGTGCCAAAGGAACCGTCTACGGTCAGGTCAGCCACATCCAGGATGCGGTAGGTCAGGTACACACCAATGGCCATGATGCCCCAGATGAGGCCCTGCGCACAGGCACCGGGCAAGGCACCGGGCAGGTTGGCAAGTCTTGCAAGAATATCCAAAACGTTTTCCTCCTGTAACTACACTTTTTTCTGATACGGGAAAGCGGAGAAGAGCCAAATTTCGCTCTTCTCCGCTGATTTTATTGTAAAGTCCCACTGTCACCGCAGCATGGACCCAGCGCCCCTATCTGGGGAGCTTTCTGCAAAGCAGACAGAGCGCCTGTTATTCCTCAATGGCCTCGTAACCCTCGGGAACGGTCATGCCCAGGTCATCGCAGATAGTCTTGTTGTACTTCTTGGTCACGTTGGTGTACTCAACGGGCATGGTGGAGATATCGGCCTCACCGGTCAGGACCTTGGCAGCCATCTCACCGGTGGTGTAGCCCAGATCGTAGTAGCTGATGGACAGGGTCGCCACGCCGCAGCCGGAGCAGATGCCCTCCTCACCGGCGAACACGGGCTTCTTGGCCGGGCGGCAGATGCCGTCGATGATGCCGGTGTTGGCAGCGCAGGTGTTGTCGGTGGGGACATACACTGCGTCGTTCTCGTCGGCAGCCTTCTGGCAGACAGAGGCCAGATCGTTGGAATCAGAGAAAGCGTACTGGGTGGCGGTAACGCCCTTGGCCTCCAGGTACTTCTGAACCTCGTCTACCTGATACTGGCTGTTTGCCTCGGCAGAGCAGTAGAGCAGGCCCACCTTGGTGGCCTCGGGCAGCCACTCGGTGATCATATCCGCCTGCTGATCCAGCGGAGCCAGATCAGAGGTGCCAGAGACATTGCCGCCCACGGTGCCATCGAAATCGGTCAGGCCCAGAGCAACACCGTACTCGGTGACGGAGGTGCCCAGAATGGGGATGCTGTCGGTGGCAGCCTGTGCGGCCTGCAGGGCGGGGGTAGCGTTTGCCATGATCAGGTCAACGCCTGCGGAAACAAAGCCGTTGGCGATGGTGGCGCAGGTTGCAGAATCGTTCTGGGCTTTCTGGAAGTCAAAGGTGACATTCTCGCCGAACTGTGCGGTCAGAGCATCCTCAAAGCCCTGGGTGGCAGCGTCCAGAGCGGCGTGCTCCACCAGCTGGCAGATGCCAACGGTATACTTCTGGCCGTCAGCCGCTGCGGAAGAAGCCGCAGCAGAGGAAGCGGTGGAAGAAGCAGCCGTGGAGCTGGAGGAACCGCCGCAGGCAGTCAGGGCAGCAGCTGCGCCGCAGACAGCGGCGGCAGACAGGAACGAACGACGAGAAATTTTACGCATGATATTACTCCCTCAATTCTACTTTCGCGGCAACAGGACACCGCATGAAAGTCAGTATTCAAGCGGTCTATCGCATCGCGCTACCGCTTTACACTCGTGAAGTATATCACACTTTCCGCTCCAAAACAACCGGGAAACAGCCCGAATTATCAATCAAAGTAATTTTATCTATCACTTTTTTCGATGGTGCTGTGCCGCATCTGCATCCCTTCGAGCTTTTTCAGCTCACCGTCCAGCCAGAGCAGATTTTCTTCCAGCTGGGGGCGGTACTCTTTTGCAAAGTCGTACCGGTAATACAGCGCCTGCCACAGCTTTTCCTGCATCCGCCGGGCAAACACCGGCTCAAACAGAGCGTCCAGCCGCTCCACGGTATCCTCCAACTCCATGCACACCTGCGCCCAGCGCACATCGGTGGCCTCCCGGGCGGGCACATCGTAACGGGTCAGATAATCCCCCACCCTTGCCGCAATGACCTGCCCGCCGCACTGGGTGGGCTGCAAAAAGTAGGATACCTGCCCGTCCTTCGTGATCTCCTGCGCCAGCGGGTAAAGGGCGCAGACCAGCGGCTCGGCATCGTGGATGGCGCAGTGGTTCCCGGTGAGGAAGGGGCAGTTGCCGTGCTCCTCCTTCAGCGGGGCCAGCCGCAGCACCGGCAGGCGGCTGACCCGCCCGATGCTTCCCCGGCAGAACGCTCGGGCCACGGTGCGGGGCGGCAGGCGCAGGCGGGCCGCAATGCGCCACAGGTCAAAGCCCGACAGCACGATATCCTCCCGCCCCCGGCAGCAGCCGCCGCAGCCCGCGCAGGCAAACGAAAACGCCTCGTCCCGGGCAAGCAGGGGCGCGGTGCGGGTAAAATCGGTGCGGCCGCAGAGATCGACCTGTGAATCCTTGAGCATGATGGTTCTCCTGTTCTGTGAATGGTTTTGTTCCATTGTACCACAAAGCCGGGCACAGAAAAAGGGAGCGCATCCGCTCCCCTGTTCAGGACCCCCGGCTCACACGGCGGTAGACTGTTACGGCATCCTCGATGTGGTAGGGCGCGGTGCTGTGGTCTCCCCCTGCCCCGGCCGTGACCAGAATGTATTCCCTGCCCTTCACCTCGGCCAGACTGGCAAGGCAGAGCCCTGCCTCCCCGGTGTAACCGGTCTTACCGCCCAGGATCCGGCCACGGTGCAGCTCTGTGCCGTCCAGCTGGCTCAGCAGGGTGCTGTGCATCGTGAACCCCTGCGGGTGGCAGTTGGTGGCCGGAACGGTATACCGCTCCGTGGTAAACAGCTTGCGGAAGGTCTCGTTCTGCAGGGCTGCTTCTGTCAGCCGGGCCATATCCCGCACAGTGGAAACATGCTCCGGGTCGTGCAGACCGGTGGGGTTGCAGAAATGTGTGCCGGTCATCCCCAGCTCTGCTGCTTTCTGGTTCATCCGGGCCGCAAAGGCTTCCTCGCTGCCGCTCACCTCCCGGGCCAGCGCTTCGCAGCACTCGGCCCCCGAGGGCAGCATGGCCCCGTACAGCAGATCCCGTACCGTGGCCGTTTCCCCGGCCTGAAACCCCGCCAGCGAGGCATTCTGGGCCTGCAGAGCCGGAAAGATCTCCTCGGGCAGGGTCACGGGCGTGTCGAGGTCCGGGTTTGCTTCTATGGCCAGCAACGCCGTCATCATCTTGGTCATGGAAGCCGGATAGATCGTGCTGTCGGCATCCTTTTCGGCCAGCACCTCTCCGCTGTCGGCCCGCAGTAAAATGGCATGGGGACTGTTCAGCCCATCCAGCGTGATCCGCCGGGGCCACAACAGCAGAAGCAGGGTCGCCAGCACCAGCAGCCAGAACAGCCGCCGGAAGGCTCTGCGCCGGTGCTTCCGGCGGCGCGTTGAAGTTTTCATTCTCGTTCTCATCCTTTTTTGCAAAATCAAAAGCGCTTTCATCCCCTAATACGGGACGAGAGCGCCTTTTTCTGCAAAAAGTGGGGCCGCCCCACAAAAATTTGTGCAGTTCCGATCTTGTGCAGCGGCCCCAAGCCAGTTCAATATTTTACCTTTTTACGTCATCTACAAGAACGTGTTCAGTGCTGTGCCTTATGGAACATGCTCTTGCGCTTACGTTCCAGCAGATAACCGGCAGCCAGCAGGACACCGCCTGCACGCACCAGAACATCTGCCATCCAGTTGGTGGTACCGGTCTGGATCAGCTTGCCGCTCTCCGGGCGGGCATCCTGTACCGGCGGGTTCACGGGGGTCTCCGGGGCGGGCGTGGTCTTAGCGACTGCCTGCTCCACGGCGGGAGTGGTGGGCCGTGCATCCTGCACTGCCGGGGTGGTCGGCGTAGTGGGAGCCGGAGCCGGAGGAGTAGGATCGGAGTCCTCGGGCGTTTCCGGTTTCGGGTTCGTGGGGATCACAGGGTCGGTCACTTCCCGCAGAGCGCCGTAAATGGTCACGGTGTACCGTTCGGAGTCGGTGCCGTCGATGTTCTCGCCGGTGACCTTCACGTTGGAATCCGGGCCAAAGGCATCCAGCACGCCCGCTGCTGCGGTGGTGTTGGGGTTGTTCTGGCTCTCATAGCCCCAGACGATGGTATAGGTCTTGCCCTCATACTCGTACTCGGTGCCATAGACCATATCATAAGCGCTGGGAGCACCCTCTGCCTGTTTTTCGTAGTTGCCCCAGATGAGCTTGGTGTTGCCCTCTGCATCGGTGGTCTTGGTGAAGTTCAGGCTCTTACCGTTCACCACCATATCCCGCAGAATAACGACCTGATCGCCATTCTCAGTGGTCTGGTAGGCAGTGTCGAAATTGTATCCGGCCTGCTTCAGCTCTTCCAGCACCTTGCCGATGATCTCCGGGTCGTGGGAACCGTCCACATCCAGCATATAGTTCAGTGCGGCGGCGGGCACCCACACGGAGAGATACTGCTTCCCGGTCTCCTTGTTCAGGTCAGAGAGGTAGGTATAGGTCTGGCCTTTATAGGAAAGGGCATCGAAGTTTGCGCGGGCATCATCCTTGGTCAGCAGGAAATTGGTCAGCTTGTCGCCCTGCTCGTTCACCGGCCACAGGGTATTGTCGGCACTGTAATCATAGGTCAGCGTGCCACCGGTAACGATGAGTTTTTGGCCCACAGTTGGTATCTTTTTTATCGAGGGGTTAAGGGTAATCGTTGTTGCTTCCACATGGGAATTGTTTTTGATGCGGATGGTGCTGTTATCACCGTAAGCAAACAGTCCTGCCTTGTCGTATTTTCCCCTCACAAGAACAGTACCATTATCCACGACCAGTTTAGCATTCTTGCCCAGACCAACTGCCGTATAGGAATTCTCCATATCGGAAATTAGCTGTCCATTGTCATCAACCAGAATTTCATGTCCCCGGGCAGAGGTTGCCTGAATCCCCCAGTTACCCCGCGTACCGCCTGTCAGATGATATCGGCTGTTTCCGGTCACACGCAGTTTCAGGCCTTTACCATCACTGCCGCCCAGAGCATACATTGCCTGATGGGTGTTCTTGGAGGTCACAACGCTGTTGTTTGCGATTTCAACCTTCTGGAAACCGGCGTAAATTCCACGGTTTGCATCGATATCCACCGTGCTGTCGTTCACCGTCAGATTGCCGGTCCCGCCACGCTCATTATAAATGCCCCAGGTTCCCGCATCCGGGTTTTCAGAAGTAACTTTGATTTCGGCCTCTGTGCCATTTTTAAAGGTGATATTACTGTCACCGTGGGCGGCAATGCCATAGCCTGCGGCATTCGGGGTTTCCGGGGTAATATTGATATCGACTTCTGCATTGTCGAACGTGATATCCCCGGCAGATTTGAGTGCATTTCCCTCTTTATCTTTTCCGGCACCTTCATAGTCAATGCCGAAGCTGCTGCCAGCAATATTCAGCGCGCTATCCTCCACAGTCAGGCTTGCATCCGAACCTTGGTGGCCGTAAATACCGGTTGTAGCATCACTGATCTCCAGCGTACTGCCACCCTCGACTGTGATATCATCCCAGCTGGCAATGCCAATACCGGTATGTGACGCTTGCTTTGCATTGTCTTCCACACCGTCTATCGTTAGGGAAGAGCCGTCGGAGATGGTCAAATCACCATGCTGGGTCACACCACGGCCAGCCTGCGTAGAACCAGAGGTTTTTGTTTCCTCAATGGTCACGTTCGCCCCGTCTGTGATTTCCACGTCCGAGCCATCTGCCATTACCAGACCGCCTGTGGTATCACTGATGGTCAGCGAACCGCCCGCGGGGCTTTCCGTTTCTTCTGTGTCTGTTTCCGCAGTTTCGGTCTTTTCTACACCGCCGCTGATGGTCAGCTTGGTATTTGCACCCTCACTGGCATCCGAGCTGTCACTTGCGCCTTCGCCGCCCACACGGATGCCCTCAATATTGACGTTATCCTTAGAGATATCGTGTCCTCCGCCCTCGGTCACTTTGTCGATTGCTTCGGAACCATCAATAGTATTATCCCCTTTAAGGGTGATATCCACGTCGGAATTATCCCGTGCGTTGATGCCCGCTGTGGCATTTTCCGTCAGATTGATTTTGGTATTATCCAGCGTCAGGTCAACGTTGGTTTCCTTGTTATCATCATCATCTTTCAGATTCACACCGATATCAATGCCGTTGCCGCCGGTGGTCAGGTTGGAATCCTTGACTGTCAGGTCAACATCTGCACCCTCGCCCACCTTGATGATGGTTTTATCTTCTTTGGTATCTGCGGGCACTTCAGCCGGGGTGTCAGTCTGGGTGCTGGTGTCGCTGGTATCTACATTCACGCCGTCAATGATGATATCCACGTCACGGTCTCCATCCTTGTTCGTGACATTTTCTTCCACAGTGACGGTATTATCCGTTTTTGTACCTTCTGCCTGCGTGATGATGATTTGGCCATTGTCCTCGGTATCCTTGTCCACATAAGTACGGTTTTCATCCTTATCTTCACCCTGATAACTAAATGCTCCGTTCTCATTCTCCGCAACAGTCACATCACCTTTTTCCAGTTGATACGTCACCGCAGAAGCACTGGGGCCAACCGTGCTCACTGCAACCGCAGTGGCCAGCGACATTGCTGCCAACTTGAATTTCTTGTTTGTCATTTTTCTTCTGCTCCTTTCCAGTTCATGCTCACATGATCGAAAAGTGGTGGTCAAACAGCAGACCGATCCTTTGTCAACTGTTTTTGCATGGGAACGCGTTTCTCCCAAAAGCGTTTCCAGCCTTATGATAGCACACCGTACGAAAAAATCAGGCAGAAATAGAAACCTTTGGCAATTCCTTCGCCAGTGAAAGAAAGTACCGTGCAAAAAAACAAACCCCCAAGGAATTTCTTCCTCAGGGGTTTTGTTTAAGTCGGCGACTACCTATTTTCACAGATCGGA
>OIJG01000302.1_pt1 | contig 9752 bp, 9 predicted proteins | sample 1583531 | NCBI WGS metagenome assembly OIJG01 (sample SAMN02674605, study PRJEB24791) | human gut metagenome, SKBSTL067 | isolation source: stool | host: Homo sapiens | place: USA | reverse complement strand
GACGTGTGCTCTTCCGATCTCATTCAGATAGCTGGGGCTGATGCTGTTGCCGCAGAAGTAGATCTTGGGACCATCCTCCAGCTCGTTGTGGTACAGGCCCTTGACGGCCTCGATCACAGCGCGGGCACCCAGATAGCTGCCGCCGATGCCGGCAACCACCAGCACCTCGGAGTCCTCACGGATCTTCTTGGCAGCTTCCTTGATGCGTGCAAACTCTTCCTTGTCGTAATCGCGGGGCAGGTACATCCAGCCCAGGAAATCATTGCCGGGGCCATTCTTGGCTTCCAGCTGGTTGTGAGCCGCTTCCACCTGAGGATAAATGGCCTTATATTCCTCTTCGTTGATAAAACTGGAGAGGTGCTTTGTATTCAGAACGACGCTCATTCTATCAGAACCTCCAAACGTTTTTACGGGACGTGCTCCCTGAGGGTTTTGTTAGTATAAGTGTACCGTTCCAATCGTGCAAAGTCAAGGCCAAAATCCCCGGATTTCATACAATTTTAATAGTGTTCTTTTGGCTGTCCTGACATCTTTTGTTCAGGCCCGCCAACGCTGCTTTGTTCCTGCTAACCGCTTTTATTCGGTGATGTGTTTCTTTTGTCCACTATGCTCCCAGCAGGCACTGCCACAGCAGCTCCAGCGCGCCGCCAAAGGTCAGCAGCGGGGCATCCGCAGCCGCTTTTACTTCGTATTCATTCAATAAGGTATCATCCTGAAAAATGCTCACCTTTCCCACCGTCCGCCCCTTTTCCACGGGGGCTTCCAGCGCCTCGGGCAGGGTCAGCTCAGCCCGCAGGGCAGAGGCCGTTCCCTTTTCTATCAGGATCGTCTCGGGCAGGGCGGCGTAATCCAGCGGCACGCTGTCCTCGGCGCTGCCCTTTACGGCCAACGCCAGCGGGCGCTCCGGCAGGGTGGGCAGCGGGGCGGCGGCATAGTTGGCAAAACCGTAGTCCAGCAGGGTGGTGGCGGAGTGGAACCGGTCGGCGCTGGAGGGTGACCCCAGCACCACGGCGATCAGGGTCAGGCCGTCCCGGGTGGCGCTGGCGCTGATGCAGACCCCCGCCCCGCTGGTGGTGCCGGTCTTGAGCCCGGTAATGCCGCTGTACCGGCGCAGGAGCTTGTTGGTGTTCACCAGCTGGGTCTGGCCGTTCCGCAGGCTGTCCGTCCAGATGCCGGTATAGTGCAGCAACTCCGGGCAGGTATTGAGAAGGTACCGGCTCAGGATGGCAACATCCCGCGCCGTGGAGAGATGGCCCTCGGTGTCCAGCCCGCAGGCGTTCCGGAAGGTGGTGTTGGTCATTCCCAGCTCCGCCGCCCGGGCATTCATCTGTTCCACGAACACCGGCTCGCTGCCGCCCACCAGCTCGGCCACTGCCACAGCGGCATCGTTGGCTGAGGAAACGCAGATGGCCCGCAGCATCTCATCCAGCGTGAACTGCTCCCCGGGCTCCAGCCAGATCTGACTGCCGCCCATGTGATAGGCGTGTTCGCTCACCGGCACGGGGGTATCGAGGGTCAGTTTTCCACCGCGGATGGCCTCAAAGGTCAGCAGCAGGGTCATCAGCTTGGTGATGGAAGCAATGGGCATCCGCTCATCCGGTGCTTTCTCATAGAGCACACGGCCTGTCTCCGGCTCCATGAGGATTGCCGCCCGGCATTCCAGCTGCAGCCCGCTGTTGGCCGGAGCCGTCGCCAGCACCGCCGGGGCATCCGCCTGCACTGCCGGTCCCATTCCCCCAATGGCCACCCGCAGCCCGGCCCCCTGTGCCGTACCCACAGCCAGCGCAAACAGCCAGAAGCAGAGCACCCCCGCGCAGAGCAGGGCCAAATTTCTCCGTTCCATTCCTCGTACCTCCCCGCGTAAAGTCTCTGGTTGCATTCTATGCAAAAAAAGAGGGGTCAATGCCCTTTTCTGTGGGGCGGAAATTTGCTATAATAAGATAGTTTATAAAAATTCACCCTCTCCGTCATTGCTGCACAATGCCACCTCTCCCGGAAGGGAGAGGCAACGCATCACAGAGGACAGATGCTGCTAAATCTGGGATAGCCATTGGCTCCCCCTTTGGGGGAGCTGGCGAGCGATAGCGAGACTGAGAGGGTGAACAACTTTGAAAGGATCTCTCATGCGAGTTTGTTTTTATACCCTTGGCTGCAAGGTCAACCTGAACGAGACCGGCGCACTGGAGCAGATGTTCCGGGGCGCTGGCTTCACCATCGTGCCGGAGGGCGAAGAAGCGGATGTTTTTGTGGTGAACAGCTGCACCGTGACCAACTTCGGTGACCAGAAGAGCCGCAAGTGGCTGCGCCGCGCCAAGCGCGAAAATCCCGGCGCCGTGACCGTGCTCACCGGCTGCTATCCTCAGGCTTTCCCCGCGGAGGCTGCCCAGTTCATGGAGGCTGACCTCGTCTGCGGCAACGGAGACCGCAAGGCCATCCTGGACAATGTGCTCAAGCTGCTGGACGGCCACGAGCGCATCGTTGCCGTTACACCCCACCAGCGGGGAGAGCTGTTTGAGGAGCTGCCCGTGGAGCGGTTCGAGACCCACACCCGCGCCTTTATCAAGGTGGAGGATGGCTGCAACCGCCAGTGTGCCTACTGCGTCATCCCCCGCGCCCGCGGCCCGGTGCGCAGCCGCGCCGAGGACAGCATCCTGAAGGAGCTGCGCCAGCTGGCCGCCTCCGGCTACCGCGAGGTCGTGCTCAGCGCCATTTCCCTGCCCAGCTACGGTCTGGACACCGGGACCAATCTGGTGGAGCTGGTGGAAAAATGCGCTCAGGTGGAGGGCATCGAGCGGATCCGTCTGGGCAGCCTGGACCCCGACATGCTGACCCCGGAGTTCATCACCCGGCTGGCAGCGGTGGAAAAGCTCTGCCCCCAGTTCCACCTCAGCCTGCAGAGCGGCTGCACCTCCACCCTGCGCCGGATGCGCCGGGTCTACACCGCGGAGCAGTACGCCCAGGTGGTGGACCAGATCCGCGCCGCCTACGGGGAGCGCCCTGTCAGCTTTACCACCGACTGCATCTGCGGCTTCCCCGGTGAGACCCAGGCCGACTTTGAGGAAAGCTGTGCCTTCCTCAAGAAGATCGGCTTCCTGAAAGTCCATGTGTTCCCCTACTCCCGCCGCAGCGGCACACCCGCTTATGATTTTCCGGCTCAGGTACACGAGCGGGAGAAGCAGGCCCGCAGCCGCGAGATGAATGCACTGGCCGAGGAGATCCGCCGGGAAGTGCTGGCCGCCCATGTCGGCACCGAGGACGAGGTCCTGCTGGAAACACCCCTCTCCGAGACGCTGTTCACAGGCTACACCCGGCTGTACATCCCGGTGGTGGTCTCTGCCCCCGGCCACAAGAGCGGCGAGATCGTTCACGTCAGGCTGGGCGAGTACGATGGCGAGCGCGTCCGTGCAGCACTCTGCTAAAAAAGTTCGTTAAATCTTGTGCGTCCTGTACTATTTGCTAATTCTTTAACATATTTGAAGTTTTCTCTTTTCACGCAGGCCCGTTTATGTTAAAATAAAACTGGATATCTGGGACGGAGCGCCGGTTGCAGCGGTGCGGTACCAGCCGGCCCGGAGCAAAGCAAATTCTGCCTGCCGCAGTCCAGTGCGGCAGCGGGATGTTTTCTGTTTCTGAACAAGGAGAGATTGGAATGAGTTTTCGAGGAATCAATACCACAGTCATTCAGATCCGCCGTCAGGTGTTTACCGAGGTTGCCCGCATGGCTTACGCCAACGTCAAGGGCGAGCAGGCCAACCACCTGATGCGCAAGATCCCCTACACCATCATCCCCGGTGAGGAAGGCAAGCTGCGCAAGGACATCTTCCTGGAGCGCGCCATCGTCGAGGAGCGCGTCCGTCTGGCCATGGGCCTGCCCACCCGCCGCATGGACGAGCACAACAGCGTCGTCTCCGGTCTGGAGGACGCTTCCATCGCCGATAAGTATTACGACCCCCCGCTGGTGAATGTCATCAAGTTCGCCTGCAACCGCTGCCCCGAGAAGCTGGTCAAGGTCTCTGACCTGTGCCAGGGCTGTCTGGCCCACCCCTGTATGGAAGTCTGCCCCAAGAAGGCCATCACCTGGGAGAGCGGCCGTTCCACCATCGATCAGGAAAAGTGCATCAAGTGCGGCCGCTGTGCCACTGTCTGCCCCTACAATGCCATCGTCAAGACCGAGCGTCCCTGCGCCGCTGCCTGCGGCATGGGTGCGATCCACTCTGACGAGCTGGGCCGTGCCGAGATCGATTACAGCAAGTGCGTATCCTGCGGTCAGTGTCTGGTGAACTGCCCCTTCGGCGCTATTGCCGACAAGGGCCAGATCTATCAGCTGATCCAGGGCTTCAACCGCGGCGACCGCATCTATGCACTGGTCGCTCCCGCCTTTATCAACCAGTTCCCCTCTCTGGCTTCCACCGGCAAGCTGAAGGCTGCCCTGAAGGCCATCGGCTTCTACGATGTGGTGGAGGTCGCCATCGGTGCCGACCTGTGCACCGTGGACGAGGCCCACGACTTCCTGGAGGAAGTTCCCGGGAAGCTGGACTTCATGGCCACCTCCTGCTGCCCCGCATGGAGCATGATGGCAAAGACCGCCTTCCCCGCTCTGGCCAAGAACATCTCCATGACCATGACCCCCATGGTGTTCACCGCCCGCATGATGAAGCAGAAGGACCCCACCGCCCGCATGTGCTTCATCGGCCCCTGCGCCGCCAAGAAGCTGGAAGCTTCCCGCCGCACCGTCCGCTCTGACGTGGACTTTGTGCTGACCTTTGAGGAGCTGGCCGGTATCATCGAGGGCAAGGATCTGGACATCGATCTGCTGGAAGTGGATGAGAACGAGGCAGCACTCTGCTCCGCCTCTGCTGCAGGCCGCGGCTTTGCACAGTCCGGCGGCGTTGCCAATGCCGTTGCCAGCAAGATCAAGGAATGGCACCCCGATATGGAGGTCAAGATCGCCTCTGCACAGGGTCTGGCCGACTGCAAGAAGCTGCTGATGCTGGCCAAGGCCGGCAAGTACAACGGTTACCTGCTGGAGGGCATGGGCTGCCCCGGCGGCTGCATCGGCGGCGCAGGCACCATTGCCGACCCCGCACGCACTGCCATCCAGCTGAACAAGTATATGAAGGAAGCTCCCTTCACTGACCCTGAGCAGAGCCCCTATATGAGCGAGATCCACGTTCTGAAGGACGACCCCAATTTTGAACTGTAATCTCTCCGTCACCTGCGGCTTGCCTCCCCTATTACGGGATCTGGCGCAAAGAGCCTGAGAGGTTTTACAATATCCGCTTCCCGCACAGGGGAGCGGATATTTTTTCTACTTTTAATTTCATAAGTGAAACTTTTTTGTGAAAAACTCACGAAGCAGATTGACATATTATCGCTGGCGTGATATTTTAGCGTTGACAAACCCTGTATCCTGCCCCAACAGGACACCAGAGCAGGCCGCACACGCGCGGCCAGGAAAGGTTGATCTTTATGAAAAATACATTCAAACGCTCCGGCGCAGCGCTGATCTCGCTGGTGCTGCTGTTGGTGCTGGCTGTCAGTGCCGGTGCCGCCAGCAGCCAGAATGTCGGTGTGAAATTCTGGAAAGAACGCTCCGATAAGGAATCCATGGCCAACAGCGGCATCGATTCCAACCGCACCGCCACCCTCACCCGGCAGGCCAACGGCACTTTCACCCTGACCCTGCCGGTCATGCAGGTATCCAAGCTGGGTGTCACCGGCTATCTGTCCGGCCTGACCATCGGTGATGTGACCTACGACGGCACCCTGACCGGTGATTTCAACAAGGCCACGGCGGTGCTCACCATCAAGAACCTGCCCGCCTCGGTACTCACCGGCAGCGACGTGAACAAATCGGTCCTTGTGACCTGCAACATTCAGATGGACCTGCAGGTCCTGGGCGAGATCAACACCAGTGCCCGGATGTGTATCTGGAACCAGAAGTAAATGGCAAGCAAAAAGGCAGAGCCCGCGGGCCCTGCCTTTTTGTTTGCCCTCACAGATCCATCCTGCGCTCCACGAGATCCGTGACCATGGTGTCCAGCTGGCTCATGGCGCGTTCCGCGCCCTTGGCCAGCTTGCGTGCGGTGCGCTTGACCTGCCGCTGGTTCTGTGCCATTGCCATGGTGCCCACGGCCCCCAGGGCCGCGCCTGCCGCCATGCCCAGCAGAACACTGCCGGAGGAAGGCTGACGATTTGTGTTTTTCATGTGGCTCTCTCCTTTCCGCTGTGTGATTTTTTGCCGCTGTGGCTAGTATTTCCTGTAAAGAATCCGGTATGCGCTTTTTTTGTCCCGCAAAATGTGGTATACTGTATCATACGCTGAGAAACTGGGCCCTGTGCGGCCCGTGGATGGCGCAAAGGAGGATCCTTTTTGTTGAAACCAACTGAACCGAAAAAAATTCTCTGCATTCACGACCTCTCCGGCATGGGCCGGTGCAGCCTGGCGGTCATCCTGCCGGTGCTGTCCGTTATGGGCTGCCAGCCTGTGGCCCTGCCCACTGTGGTGCTCTCCACCCACACGGGCGGTCTGGGCACACCGGCACGGCTGGACGGTGCCGCCTACGGGCTGGCCGCTCTGGAGCACTACCGGGAGCTGGGGCTGAGCTTTGACTGCATCTACACCGGCTACCTCGGGGGCGAGGCGCAGGCCGCGCTGGCCGAGAAAGCCTTCGACCTCTGGCCCTCGGCCTACAAGGTGGTAGACCCCGTGATGGGGGATAACGGCAGGGCCTACACCACCGTCACCCCGGCCTTCATCGACCGGATGCGGCAGCTCTGCCGCCGGGCCGACCTTATCCTGCCCAACGCCACCGAGGCCGCCCTGCTGCTGGAGCGGGAGCCCCAGACCGACGCATTCGATGACGCTTCCGCTCAGGCGCTGGCCGACGAGCTGGCGGCGGCGCTGGCCCCCAACGTGGTGGTCACGGGCTTACAGCTGGACAAGTACATTGCCTGCGCCGGTGCGGGCCGCGAACGCTTCGTGGTCAAAAAGCTGCACATCGCCCGCAATTTCCCCGGCACGGGCGACCTCTACGGCGCGGTGCTCATCGGCTCGCTCATTCAGGGCAACGCCCTGAGCGCCGCTGCTGACAACGCCGCCGAGTTCGTCTCGCTGGCCATTCAGCAGACCCCCGCCGATCAGGACACCCGGTACGGTGTCTGGTTCGAGCCCCTGCTGCCCCGGCTCTGCCCGGTGAGCTGGAATGACTGAGGAGGCCGCCATGAGCGAAAAACCGACCCTGAACATCGTTCTGGTAGAGCCGCGCATCCCCCAGAACACCGGCAACGTGGCCCGCACCTGTGCCTGCACGGCCTGCCGCCTGCATCTGGTGGGACCCATGGGCTTTGCCATCGATGACAAAAAGCTCAAACATGCCGGGCTGGACTACTGGCACTACCTCGACATCAATTACTATGATGGGCTGGAGGATTTCTTTGCCCGGAACAAAGGCCCGTTCTACTACTTTACCACCAAAGCACCTCAGCGCTACACCGACATCCAGTACCCGGACGGGGCCTACCTTGTGTTCGGGCGGGAGGATGCCGGCCTGCCTGAGGCATTGCTGGCGGCCAACCAGGAGCACTGCATCCGGATGCCCATGCGGGATACCTGCCGCAGCCTGAACCTTTCCAACAGCGTGGCTGTGGGTGTGTACGAGGTCCTGCGCCAGTGGGATTTCCCGGAGCTGCTGGATCATGGCCGCCTGCGAGAATATGAATGGAAATGAGGGACATTATGAGCAAGATCGCGATCCTGACCGATTCCTCCTGCGATATCCCGCAGGAGCTGGCCGAGAAGTACGGCATTGATATTATGAGCTTTCACATCCTGCTGGATGATGTAGACTATATCGAGCGTGAGAGCTGCACCAATGAGGAGTTCTACGAAAAGATGCGCGCCGCCAAGGGCATTCCCTCCACGGCTGCCATCACCCCCATCCAGTTCTGTGAGAAGTACTGCCAGTATGTGGACGAGGGCTACACCGATGTGATCCATGTACCCATCAACCGCAGCGGCTCCTCCACCTACAACAACGCCGTGATGGCCCAGGGGATGCTGCGGGAGGAGCGCCCGGAACACCACCTGCGGATCCACCTGCTGGACCCGCACACCTACTCCATGCCCTTTGGCTGGTATGTCTGTGAGATGGCGCGCAAGCTGCAGAATGGTGCGGAGATCAGCCACGTCATTCAGGAGTTCGAGACCCAGATGGACAAGATGGAGATCGTTCTCGGACCTTACAGCCTGAAGCAGATGAAGAAGAGCGGCCGCATCTCTGCCGCCGCCGCTGTCATGGGCGAGCTGATGGGCATCCGCCCCATCATCACCCTGATCGATGGAAAGACCAAAGTGGAGGCCAAGGTGCGTGGCGATGACAAGGTCGTACCCGCCATGGTGGAACTGGCCAAAAAGCGCAGCGAAGGTGTGGAGGACTTTGATTATATGATCGGCCACACCAACATCCCCCAGAAGGATGATCTGATCAAGGCCTGCCGCAAGGCGTTCGGCAAAGACCCGCTCATCACCTTCCCGCTGGGCGGCGTTGTTTCCGCCAACACCGGCCCCGATACCATTGCTCTGGTCTACGTTGGCCACGCACGCTGAATTTTTTCTGAGAACTGCCCGCCGCGGCAGTTCTTTTTTGTTTACAGGCCGTTGCATTTTGCGGCAATTTATGCTATACTCCCTTTTGCTGTGCTTTTGCGCGGCAACCTGAAAGAGCAACTTAGGATTTTAGGCTCCCCGGCGTGTCTCGAACCATGCCGGGCCAAACCCATAGGGCTGGCGGTCCCTGTGCGGTCAAAATTCATCCGCCGGAGTATTGTTATGAATCAGAATTTTACTGTCCGCAAACTGGCCCGCTGCGCTGTGGTCGCAGCTCTCTATGTGGTGCTCTGCATGGCGCTGCAGCCGTTCTCTTACGGCGCGGTGCAGGTGCGTGTGGCCGAGGCCCTCTGCCTGCTGCCGGTGTTCGGCGCAGAGTACATCTTCGGCGTGGTGCTGGGCTGCTTCCTCGCAAACCTGCTCGGCTCCACCATCGTGGACGTCATCTTCGGCACGCTGGCCACCCTGCTGGCCTGCCTCGTGACCTACAAGCTGCGGAACATCCGCTTCAAGGGTCTGGCTGTCGCAGCCTCGCTGCCCCCGGTGGTCTTCAATGCCGTCATCATCGGCATCGAGATCGCGGTGATGTTCCCGGACCCCTCTTCCAGCGCACCCCTCTGGCTGGCCTGCATCACCAACGGCATCTCCGTGGGCATCGGCGAGCTGATCAGCTGCACCGTGCTGGGCGTCCTGCTGGTCCGCATCATCGAGGCCAGCCCTTCGGTCAGGAAGGTCTTCGAAGCCTGAATATAAGACGCTCCCGCGCCGTCCCGGCGGGCGTGCCTGATCGAGCAGGCCGCCTGTCCGGGCCTGAAAGGCTATTTTACCGAGTTGCTCGGCCTTTCGGGCGGCTGCGGCGGGAAGCGATACGATACGAAGCGCTGCGCGGGAGACCGTGCGGCGTTTTTTCTTTGTAAAAGAGACGGAGAAGCGATGATTCTACCGCCCGTCGGTTGCGCGGGAGGATGCGGCCCGGTACAATAAGGCCAGAAAAGGGCGGCAGACGCCCGCAAGGAGGCAGAAGATATGTACGAACTGGACAAAGCCGCATTTGGCCGCTTTCTGGCTCAGCTGCGCAGGGAAAAGGGGATGACCCAGAAGGAGCTTGCCGCGACGCTGTATGTGTTCGACAAGGCCGTCAGCA
>OIJG01000286.1_pt1 | contig 10170 bp, 7 predicted proteins | sample 1583531 | NCBI WGS metagenome assembly OIJG01 (sample SAMN02674605, study PRJEB24791) | human gut metagenome, SKBSTL067 | isolation source: stool | host: Homo sapiens | place: USA | reverse complement strand
AGTCGCGGGTCAGCTCATCCACCATGTAGCGGCGGGTCCACAGGGCATAGCCTGCGATGGAAGCCAGCGACAGGCAGACGATGGGCAGCACGCTGGACGGGCCGACGTTGCGGGTCGAGTACAGCGTGGGGAAGCCCAGATATTTGGAGCCGAACACCAGCACCAGCGAATAGGAGACCAGAGAGGGCACCGCGTTGACGAAAACGGTGTAGGCAGTGCCGATCCAGTCAAAGACCTTGTCCTTGAAGGCGGTCTGCAGGATGCCCAGCAGGACGCCCACCACCAGCGAGATGCCGGCAGAGATCAGGCCGAGGCGCATGGAGACGCCGAACTTCTTGCCGATGACCTTCACGACGGAGGCACCGTTCTGGATGCGGCGGGAAGTGCCGAAGTCCAGATGGAGCAGGTCGTTGTAGAAGTGCAGCAGCTGGGTGCCGATGGGGTCGGTCAGACCGGCGGCTTCCAGCGCGGCGTATTTCTGCTCTTCGGTAAACTTCATGAGCTGTTCTTCCGTGAAGTAGTAGTCCGTAGGCAGGCAGCGCATCAGCAGAAAGACGATGGTTGCGATCAATAAAATTGTGACGAGCGACTGAGCCAGCCGCTTGACGGTGTATTTTAACATGATAACCAAACCTTTATAAAATAATCATCAGGCTTTGGTTGCTGCATTGAAAGCAGCGGAGAAAGCCTCGTACTCCTCGGTGGTGTAGCCGTCGCCCTGACGGGTCTCCCAGTTGACGGCCTTGTAGTTGCAGGGACCGTACATGGCGTTGATCTTGGTGTACTCGTTGACGTGAGTCAGGCACCAGAACACCTCGAACAGGCAGGGGATGCACAGTGCGTTGTTCAGCATGGAAGCCTCAGCCTTTGCGAATGCGGCATAGCGTGCATCGATATCGGTGACGATGGCCTTTGCCTCAGTGACCAGATCGGTGAACTCCTGATAATCTGCCAGCAGCTCCTTCTGGTAATCCTTCGGGTCGGCCTCGACGGCTGCGATCCAGGAGGTGGTCTGAGCGTAGAAAGCGTTGTCGTCGCTCAGGACTTCCTGACCGAGGAAGTTGACGGGATCGCCGAAGTCAGCGCCCCAGCCGTTCTGCAGGATGGAGTGCAGCTGGACGTTACGGACTTCCTTATAGATGGAAGAGACGTAGGTGCCGATGTCCAGCACGACGAAGTCATCGCCGAAGCTCTCGGAGAAGCACTGCTTCAGAACGGTGGCGGTATCCAGAGCAGTGGTGTCGCCGCTCTTGATGTAGTGGTGGCAGTGGACGGGGAAGGTGACGCCGATGGCGCTCAGCTCTTCCATAGCCTGCTTCTTCAGGTCAGCGATGTCGCCGTTGTTGGCGCGCAGACGGATCATGGTCTTGCCGTCGTAAGCCTCGCCGTCGAAACCCATCTCCTTGGCAACCAGGGTGGAGTACTCCTGGCCCTGGGTGTTGTAGCAGACACCGGGCATGGTGTAGCAGTCGTTCTCGCACTTCAGGGGGTTGATCTTGTTGGTACGTGCATACCAGTTGGTCAGATTCAGGCCCTTGTAGAAGCACTGACGGAAAGCGGTGTTGGCGATAGCCTTGTTCCAGTTGTCGTCGGGGGTGCCGTCCTCGTTGTTCTTCTGGTAGTTGAAGTGCATCTGGTAGCTGAACTTCTTGGGACGCTTCTCGCACAGCTGCTGATTGTACTCGCTGTTGGGATCAGCCTGGATGGTGGTCAGGGTGCTCTCGCCCACATCCATCTCGTCCAGCTCACGGTTCTGGTACAGCTGGAAGGTAACGGTTTGGTCGCTGATCATGGTGACGGTGAAGCGGTCGAAGCGGGACACATCGTTTGCACCAAAGTAGTTGGGGTTGGGGATGTAGCTCTTGGTGTTCTGGCTGATGAACTCCTCCACCACATAGGGACCATTGTACCACATGTTGGTGTAATCGCAGGCACGGAAGCCCTCAACACCCAGCTCGTTGATCAGATCCTCAGAGGCGGGGTAGAAGCTGGTGTAGGCAGCAACGGTATCGAAGTAGGGGCAGGGATCCTTGCAGGTGAAGACCAGGGTGTAATCGTCCGGAGCCTCAACGCCCACGCCTGCATCCAGCATATCCTGGTAGGTCAGGTCGGCAGCGGCATCGCCCATGTCGCTGGTCTTCTGGTAGTAGTCTGCAGCACCCACCAGGGTCTCGTTGGGCATGGAGGTGTTGTTGGCCTGGTTCTTGGCTGCGTTCAGCACCCACTCCAGACCCACGAGGAAGTCCTTGGAAGTCAGGTGAGCCTTGACCTCGCCGTTGACATCCACCCAGTCCACATCGTCGCGGAGGTTGAAGGTCCAAACGGAAGAGTCCTCATTGTGGCTCCACTCCTTGGCCACGGAAGGCACGGCCTTGCCGTAGCAGTCAAAGCTCAGCAGGCCTTCCCACAGGTTGGTGGTGACATTCATGTCGGAAGCCATCTGGCTGTACAGCATGTTCCAGCTCTCCAGCTCACGGTTGGTGCTCTCCCAGGAGATGAACTCCTTCAGCGGGGTAGCGCCGGTGGTGTTGGGAGCGCTGGTAGCACCAGAGGAAGCGGCGGTGGAGCTGCTGCCAGAGTTGCCGCCGCAGGCGGCCAGAATGCCGGCGGCACCAACGACACCGGAAGCCTTCAGAAAGCTGCGGCGGCTGATTGCATGAGACTCGTAGTTGTTGTTCATTGTGTTTTCCTCCCTATAATAATTCCGTGCTTCAGTGCATGGTGCAGGGCGGGATGTCCTGCTGTTTTCCCACTATTCTGCGGAGGTTTTTTGAATCCTGTATTGCCAGGGAATACAAAAGAGCGCAGAAACAGACCCCTCTGTCTGCACCTGTGCTCCTCCCGCAAAACCTTAACACGTCATATATTGTATCATTGAAATAAAAAGATGTCAATGGAGCACACACAGCTTTTTCTTCAAAAAGCAAAGTCTGCCGTGCAAAAACGATGAAATATATTTGCTTTTACATGGTAAAGCGTGCAGGAAATTTAACAAACAATGCCACAGACGAAACAACCGGAATTGTTCTCGTCAAAAAGACACTGTATTTTTGCTTTATATTCTAAAAGAGCAGGCGCTCCACGCTTTGCGAAGAGCTCCTGCTTTTGGAAAACCGAATTATTAAAACAAGTCACCGTGCCAGTGCGTTCTGGATCTTTGCAAAATCCTCCAGCGTCAGGGCCTCGGGACGGATGCGGGCATCGAAACCGGCGGCTTCAATGGCAGCGGTCACGGCATCCTTGGGCATCCCCAGGCCGCTGGCAATGGCATTGGCGGCAGTCTTGCGCCGCTGGCCAAAGGCCGCGCGCACAAGGGCAAAGTAGCCCTCCTCGTCCTCCACCTGCACGGCGGGGGTGGCGCGGATCTCCATCCGCACCACAGCGCTGGTCACCTTGGGGGCCGGGTAAAAGCTGCCCGGGGCGGCGGTGAACATCATCTTAGAGGTCGCGTAATAGCTCACCGCACAGCTGATGGCACTGGAGGCCCGGGTGCCCGGGGTGGCAGCCAGACGATCGGCAGCTTCCTTCTGCACCATCACAGTCAGGCTCTCGATGGGCAGGCGGTCACCCAGCAGCTTCATCACAATAGGGCTTGTGATATAGTAGGGCAGGTTGGCGCAGACTGCCACCGGCATCCCGGGGAACTCCTGCGCGATCAGGGCTTTCAGGTCCACCTTGAGCACATCCTGCAATACCAGCTTGAAGTTGTCCACACCGGCCATGGTCTCGGCCAGCAGGGGCGGCAGGCGCTCATCCACCTCGATGGAGACTACCTTTGCTGCCCGCTTTGCCAGCTCCCGGGTCAGCACGCCGATGCCGGGGCCGATCTCGAGCACGCCGTAGCGCTTGTCCACGCCGCTGGCATCCACGATCTTGGGGGGCAGGCCGGGGTTGACGATAAAGTTCTGGCCAAAGCCCTTGGAGAGGGCAAAATCATATTTTTCGCACAGGGCGCGCACATAAGACAGGTCGGTCAGTTCGGGCATGGCTCTATCCTTTCTTTTCCAAAATAACCCTCTCAGTCTCGCTTCGCTCGCCAGCTCCTCCAAAGGGGGAGCTTTTGACAAAACCGCAAACTTTGCATGAATTGCCAAGACCTCGCCCTTCGGGAGAGGTGGCAGCGCGTCAGCGCTGACGGAGAGGGTTGTTCTCTTATTCTTGACTACTGGATGCAGTGCTCTCCCCTGCTGCTTCACTTTCGGCGGGCGCGGTCTCTGCCGGAGTGCTCTCGGCAGATGCAGCCTCAGCGTCCCCTTCCGCTACGCTCTCGGCGGCGGCACTGTCGGCAGCTTCACTGGAAGCAGCCTCGTTGACACCGCTCACGGTGGTGGTGCCGCTCATCTGCTGGGCAGTGCTCACGGCACGCTGGATCTGGGGATCGTTCTCCACAGTGTAATCATAGTATGCGGTCTGCTCGTCCGCAGTCAGGGGCCGCTCCACATCCACGGTCAGGCCGGTGCCGTCAAAGCAGCTGCCGTCGCCGCAGACCAGCTTTGCCACGGTGACCACCACGGCACTGCCATCGGACAGGCGCTGGGGGCTGCTCTGGATGGTGCCCTTGCCCTGCGTGGTGGTGCCCACCAGACGGGCACCATTCAGGGTGCGCAGGCTGCTGGCAAAGAGCTCCGCAGCGCTGGCAGTGCTGCCGTTGACCAGGCAGACAACGGGCAGGTCGATCCGGGACTCGCTGGTGCTGGTGCCAAGCAGGGTCTGGGTGCCGTTCTTGTCCTCAGCAAAGGCCAGCGTGCCCTCCGGGGCGATCAGGTCGATGCACTGGATGGCATCGTCCAGCAGGCCGCCGCCGTTATCGCGCAGATCAAACACCAGGCTGCCCGCGCCGTTGGCGCTCAGGCTGCGGATGGCGTAATCCAGCTCGCTGGGGGTGGTAGAATCAAACTGACGGATCCGGATGTAGCCCACATTGCCCTGCACCATCTGGTAATCCACGGTGGTGGAGCTGTAGCCGGAGTGGGTCAGGTCAGCGGTGTGCTCGGCGGCCTCGCTGTCCAGCCAGGTCACATTGACGGTGGTGCCGCTCTCGCCGCGCAGGCGGGTCTGGATGGCATCCACGCTGCTCATGCTCTTGACATCGGTGCCGTCCACGGCGGTGATGTAGTTGCCGACCTGAATGCCGGCCTCCTTGGCGGGGGATTCATCGTAGACCTTGATGACCTTGGCGTAGCCGGACTGATCCACAGCCAGCTCCACGCCAATGCCGATCAGGGTGCCGTTCTGGGTGTTCATCAGCTCCGTATAGGCGGTGGCGCTGAAATAGCGGGCGTACTTATCGCCGGTGCCCAGCAGGTAGCCAGCCGTCAGGCGGTCGTAGAGGGTGGTCTCATCGATGGGATAGTAATCGTTGCTGCGGACATAGCGGTCCACCTCAGCGATCTTGTTGTACATGCTTTCCTTTTCCTTCACGCTGGAAACGGTGCTGTCAAACAGGCGCATCGCCACCAGCATGGTGATGGAAAAGGTAACGGTCATGGCCAGGATGACGATGCTGACCGCCATGCCGACCGATATCTTACGGTTCATCTTCTTCCCTCCTCTGTCAGACCAGCAGCATCATAACCACGCTGCCCAGCATGGAAAGTGCAAAGATCCCTGCCAGGATCAGACAGCCCACGCGCAGGATGCGCTTGCGTTTTTCTTCCTTCATAAGCCCTGACGGCCTCCTTTGATACAATGCAGATTATTTCATGGGGATATAACCACGGGGGTTGACGGCATTGGCCTTGGAGCCGCCCTTCCAGACCTCCAGATGGAGGTGGTTGCCGGTAGAGTTGCCCGTGCTGCCCACATAACCGATGATCTCCCCCTGCTGGACATACTTGCCCGCCGAGGTGGCGACCGACCGCATGTGGCCGTACAGGGTGCTGTACTGGTTGCCATCAGACATTTTGCCGTGGTAGATGATGACATAGTTGCCGTAGCCGCCGCTGGACCAGCCCGCCACCTGCACATAACCGCTGGCAGCTGCATAGATGGGCGTGCCGCCCGGGGCGGCAAAGTCGGTACCGGCGTGGAGCTTGTTGACCCCCGTAACAGGGTTCTTGCGCCAGCCGTACTCACTGGAAATGCGGCTATAGCTCTTGAGCGGGCAGATGAAGCCGGTAAAGCTCAGAGTGGGCTTGGAGGCAGCGGCCGCAGCGATCATCTTCTGGATCTGCTTCTTGACCGCCTCATAGTTCATCTCGTCCGATTCAATGGCGGCCTGCGCGTCCTTCTGGGCCTGCTGCGCCTCGGCAGCGCTCATCTGGGCGGCGGCCACGCTGGAGTTGAGCTCGTTCTGCTTGGCACGCATCTGGCTGTTCTGGGCATCCAGATCTGCCTTTTTGCTTTGCAGCTCGCTGCGCTGGGATTCCAGCGTCAGCTTATCGCTTTCCAGCGCTTCCTTGGCGTTCTTCATGTTGTCCAGGATCTCGGTGTCCTTGATGGAGATGTCCTGCATGACCTCGTTGAAGGTCAGCAGCTCATACAGGTCGTTCACCGCGGACAGCATGGCAACGCTGCCACCGTCCCGCAGCTCCTGCATGGCAGCCATGTGCTGCTTGAAATCCCCCCACTGGTCGGCGATCTCCGCTTCTTTTTCGGTGATCTGCTGTTCCTTGGCGGCGATCTCCTGTTCCTTCAGGCCGATGCTGTTCTGCACCTCGGCGATCTGGCCCTTCAGCACGCTGATCTGGCTCTGGACCACCGTGACCTTTTCCTTCAGCTCCGATTCCAGCGCCTTGGCGGCCTGCTCCTTCTTTTTTGCATTGGACAGTTCCTTTTTGTGCTGTACAATGGACTGGGAGAGCTTATCCAGCTTGTTCTGCAGGCTGGACATGCTGGTAGCCGCCGTGGCCGGGTAGACCGAAACGCTCAGCAGCAGGCAGGCCGCTGCCAGAAACAGGCTGGCGGCGCGCATGGCCCGGCTGTGCCCGGGGGCGGGTTTTGCGTGGGTGGGGGTATACATGAGGTGCAGGCGGAAGCCCGCAGAGTGTTTTGCTTGTTTCACAGAGAAGGCTCCTTTCGCTTACACATTCAGATGCTTGCGGATGGAGAACATGCTGCCTAGCGCACCCACCAGCGCACCACCGGCCAGACTGTATGTCAGGATGGTGGGCCAGACGGCATCCACAGGCACCATGGCGGTGCCCATGAGCAGCTGCCACAACCCGCCCAGCGTGCTGGAGGCCTGCACGATGTAGGCATAGCCGAAGATACCGGCTACCGAGGTGATGGCACCAGAGATCAGGCCCATGGTCAGGCCCTCCACAAAAAAGGGCAGGGTGACAAGGTGGTTGGTCGCGCCCACATACTTCATGATCTCGATCTCACGGCGGCGGGCAAAAACGCTCAGGCGGATGGTGCTGCCCACCGTGATGATGCTGACTGCCATCAGCACCAGGATCACGATCTGGCCCACCTTGGTCACGGCCCGCTGGACCTCCACAAAGGTCTGGGTCATCTCAATGGGGGCGGTAACGCTGTACACGCCCGGAATGCTCTGGAAGTTCTGGCTCATGGTCTGCATCTGGCTCAGATCCGCCAGAGAGACACGGTAGTTGGCCTTGAAGGGGTTATCATTCTCAAATTCGTCCAGCAGGACGGCGTAATCCGCCATGTACCCACGGTACTGGTTGAGCACATCCTCCTTGGACATGTACTGCACCCGGCTCACGCCCGGGGTGGCAGTGATGCGCTCCCCTACCGACTGGATGGTGGCATCGTCGGCTTCGGGGTCCACATAGACCACCATCTCGTTCTGCTGGCCCAGATAGTTCACCATGCTGTCCACATTGACTTCCGCCAGCGTGGCAAAGGTGTTCAGGGTCATACAGACGCTCAGGGAGGCGATGCAGGCAATGGTCATGGCCCAGTGCTTGCCCAGGTTGCGCACGCCGCGCACCACAAGGAAACCGAACGTAGAAGGCTTCATCATACCAGCGACACCTCCATTTCCAGTTCCTTCGGGTCTACGGGCGGGTGGGGGATCATGGAGCCCGTGGGCACATCCGAGATGATGTGTCCGCCGGACAGGGTAACCACGCGGCGGTCGAAGTGACGGACCAGCTCGTGCTCATGGGTGACCACCAGCACAGTGATGCCCATCTCGCTGACACGCTCCAGCAGCTCCATCATCTCAAGGCTCAGCTCGGGGTCGATGTTGCCGGTGGGCTCGTCCGCAATCACCAGCTTGGGGGCGTGGGCCAGGGCGCGGGCCACAGCCACACGCTGCTGCTCACCGCCGGAGAGCAGGTCGGGGTAGACCTTTGCCTTGTCCTCCAGGTGGACAAGCTCCAGCATGTAATTCACGCGCTCCTTGATCTGCTTATGCCCGATGTTGGTAACATGCATGGCAAAGGCAATGTTCTCGTAAACGGTCATGGTGGGGATGAGCCGGAAATCCTGAAAGATGATGCCCATCTGACGGCGCAGGTAGGGGATCTTGCGGCGGCGCAGGCGGGCAACATCCTGCCCGTTCACCAGCACGCGGCCCTCGGTGGGGGTCTCCTCGCGCAGGATCAGCTTGAGCAGGGTGGATTTGCCCGCGCCCGAGTGACCCAGCAGAAAAACAAACTCGCCGTCATCCACATGGAAGTTGACATCCTCCAGGGCAGGCTTTGCGTTGTGCTTGTACTGCTTTGAAACGTGTTCAAAATCTATCATGCATTTTTCGCTCCCAATAATTTTCTCCAAACCAAAAAGAACCGGCCAGCATCGGTTTCGAGCGGCCGGTTCTGCGCCGACGGCTTTGCGCCGCAAGCGGTTGCTTAATATTTGGCCGGGTTGTTGGACAGGTACTTCTTGACCATCAGCGCTACCTTGAACACGATAGCGTCGTCGAACTCACGCAGATCCAGACCGGTCAGCTTTTTGATCTTTTCCAGACGATACACCAGCGTGTTGCGGTGGACAAACAGGCCGCGGCTGGTCTCAGACACATTCAGATTGTTCTCGAAGAAGCGCTGGATGGTGAACAGGGTCTCCTGATCCAGGCTCTCGATGCTGCCCTGCTTGAACACCTCGCGCAGGAACATCTCGCAGACAGTGGTGGGCAGCTGGTAGATCAGGCGGGCAATGCCAAGGTTGTCGTAGCGGATGATCTGCTTCTCGGTGTCGAACACCTTGCTGACCTCCATGGCGATCTGGGCTTCCTTGAAGGAGGTAGCCAGATCCTTCACGTTGGAGATGGGGGTGCCGATGCCGACCACAGCCTTGATGTAATGCTCACCGGACAGGGTGTCCACGATGCTGGCAGCCAGCTTCTCCATATCGGTGCGGTCGATGCCCTTGCGGATCTCCTTGACCAGCACGGTGTCGGTCTCGCTGATATTGAACACAAAGTCCTTCTGCTTGTCCGGGAACAGGCTGCTGACCACATCGTAAGCGGAGATGTCGCCGCCGGAGGTCACGCGCACAATGAACACCACACGGGAAACATCGGTGGCAAAGTGCAGCTCACGGGCCTTGGCGTAGATATCGCCGGGCAGGATGTTGTCCAGCACCACGTTCTTGATGAAGTTGGCTTTGTCGAACTTTTCATCGTGGTACTGCTTGATGCTCTGCAGACTGATGGAGAGCAGGGCCGCAAACTGGCCCGCAGTCTCGTCCGCGCCTTCCACAAACACGGCATAGTCGTTATGCTTTGCGCTGGAGAACTGCTGATAGGTGTAGCCATCCCGCACGAAGCGGTCTCCGGCCGTCAGACGCTCTGCCATAAAGCCCTCGCGCACCTCTCCGATCAGGTTCAGCTCCGAGCAGGAGATCACAGCGCCGGTCTCATCCACCACACCGACCACACGATCGATGGCGTCTTTCATCTGGTAGATCACGCTCTGGAATACTCTATTGGCCATAAATGGATACCCCTTTTCCTCTTTTGTGCAAGCCGCAGGGGCGAGATTGTCGTTTTTAACAATTTCGCCGCTTTACATTATCTATTTTACACAAAAGAATTTACTTTTGCAACATATTTCACCAAAATATTTTTGACTTTCTTGGTGAAATTATCTTTCGGGGGTATTTTCAGGCCCAAAAAGCACTGTTTTGCGTGGTTCTTGTGAATATTTTACCGGCAAAATGTGATGTTTTTTTGAAAATCAGGTGAAAAGCAGTCAGGCTCCGGTGGTAATTGCTGTCACTTCCTCCGCAGAAAGCTCCCGCCACTGCCCCGGTGCA
>OIJG01000278.1_pt1 | contig 10397 bp, 10 predicted proteins | sample 1583531 | NCBI WGS metagenome assembly OIJG01 (sample SAMN02674605, study PRJEB24791) | human gut metagenome, SKBSTL067 | isolation source: stool | host: Homo sapiens | place: USA | reverse complement strand
GTGCCCTTGAACAACCAGGTGTCCTGCAGCACCATGCCGAAGCCCTCGCGCAGGGCACTGCGGTCAAAGTCGCGGATGTCGTGGCCATTCAGGGTGATGGAGCCGGAATCAACATCGTAGAACCGCATGAGCAGCTTGACCATGGTGGTCTTGCCGGCACCGGTGGGGCCAACGATGGCGACCTTCTGGCCGGGCTGCACCTTACAGCTGAAATCGTGGATGATGGTCTTTTCGGGCACATAACCGAACCGAACATGGTCAAAGGTGACCTGACCATCGATGCAGGCAGGGTCTGCTCGGCGGGCAGGGTCGGCCAGCTGATCCTCTTCGGGCTCGTTCAGGAACTCGAACACGCGCTCGGCAGCGGCGGCCATGCTCTGCAGCATGTTGGACACCTGTGCCAGCTGCTGGATGGGCTGGGTGAAATTGCGGACATACTGGATAAAAGCCTGGATATCGCCGATGGTGATGATGCCGTTGGCGGCAAAGATGCTGCCGACGATGGCAACAGCCACATAGCCCAGGTTGCCCACAAAGTTCATAATGGGCTGCATCAGGCCGGAAAGGAACTGGCTCTTCCAGGCGGATTCAAACAGCTTGTCGTTGGCGGCGTTGAAGTCCTCCAGCACGGCGGCCTCCCGGTTGAAGGCCTTGATGACGTTGTGACCGGAATAGACTTCCTCCACCTGACCGTTCACAACGCCCAGAGTAGCCTGCTGGGCCTTGAAGTATTTCTGGCTGAACCTGACCACCAGCATCACCAGTACCAGAGAGACAGGCAGGATGAGCAGTGCGATCAGAGTCATTTTGGGGCTGATGGACAGCATCATGATCAGCACGCCGATCATGGTGGTAATGCTGGTGATGAGCTGGGTCACGCTCTGGTTCAGGCTCTGGCCCAGGGTGTCCACATCGTTGGTGATGCGGGAGAGCACCTCGCCGACCGTCCGCTTTTCAAAGTAGGCCAGCGGCAGGCGGTTGATCTTTTCGCTGATCTGTCGGCGGAAATCATAGCAGACCTTCTGGGAAAGGCCGGTCATCAGCCAGCCCTGGATAAAGCTGAATGCTGCGGAGCAGAGGTACATGGCCAGCAGGGTGAGCAGGATCTTGCCGATGTAGGCAAAGTCGATGCTGCCGATCCCCCGCAGCTTGGCGATCCAGCCGGTGGCAAGAGCCGTGGTGGCCTTGGCCAGAATTTTGGGGCCTGCGATATTGAAGATGGTGGAAAGGATGGCAAAGACCATCACAACGATGAGGGAAAGTTTATACTGGCGCAATGCGCTGAGGAGCTGCCGCAGAGTGCCCTTGAAATCCTTGGCGCGCTCGGTGGTCTGTTTTCCGGGTCTCGGCATATCACTCATCCTCCTTTCCGGTGTTCAGGTCTTGCAGGTTGAGCTCCTTCTGGCTCAGCTGGCTCCTGGCAATCTCCTGATATTCAGGGCAGGTGACCATGAGCTGCGCGTGAGTGCCCTTGCCCACCAGCCTGCCGTCGTCCAGCACCAGGATCTGATTGGCGTGGAGGACGGTGGAAATGCGCTGTGCCACGATGATCACAGTGGCGTTGTCGGTCTCTTCCTTCAGCGCACGGCGCAGGGTGACATCCGTCTTGTAGTCAAGGGCAGAGAAGCTGTCGTCGAACAGATAGATCTTCGGCTCCTTGGCAATGGCGCGGGCGATGGAGAGTCGCTGCTTCTGGCCGCCGGATACATTGGAGCCGCCCTGTGCAATGGGGCTTGCATAGCCCTCGGGCTTTGCGTCGATGAACTCGGTGGCCTGTGCGATGGAAGCCGCCTTCTTCATGCCCGCATCGGTGATCTGCGCACCGCCGAATTTCAGGTTGCTCTCGATGGTGCCGCTGAACAGAACGCCCTTCTGGGGAACATAGCCCAAAAGGCTGTGGAGCTGCTCCTGCGGTATCTCCCGCACATCGATGCCGTCGATGGTCACGCGGCCGCCGGTGACATCATAAAAGCGGGGGATGAGGTTGAGCAGGCTGGATTTGCCGCAGCCGGTGGAGCCGATGATGGCTGTGGTCTCGCCGGGGTTTGCGGTAAAGCTGATGTGCTCCAGCGCGTCGCTGTCGGCACCGGGGAAGCGGAAGCTGACATCCTCGAACCGGACCACGCCAGCCCAGTCCTTCTTTTCAAGGGCGGGCTTTGCGGTAGCAGCGTCGGGATCATGGATAGAAGCCTTGGTGCGGCAGACCTCGTCGATACGGTCAGCAGCCACACCGGCACGGGGAAGCATCACGGCCACCATGGCCAGCATCAGGAAAGACATGACGATCTGCATGGTGTAGGTGATGAATGCGATCATCTCGCCCACCTGCATATTTCCGGCATCCATGGCCTTGCCGCCGAACCAGACGATGAGCAGGCTGGTGCCGTTCATGATCAGGGTCATAAAGGGCATCATGGCCACCATGGCACGGTTGGTGAACAGCTGGGTGCCCATCAGCTCCCGGCTGGCAGCATCAAAACGCTTTTCCTCAAAGGATTCGCGACTGAATGCACGCACCGGCATCACGCCGGTCAGGATCTCGCGGCTGACGAGGTTCAGCTTGTCCACCAGCGTCTGCATGATCTTGAACTTGGGCATGGCGATGCTCATCAGAACCGTGATGAGCAGAAGCAGAACGGCCACGTCCAGCACGATGATCCAGGCAAGGCCGGTGTTGCCCTGGGTGACGTGCATCACGCCGCCGATGCCCAGAATGGGAGCGTAGGCCACCATGCGCAGCAGGATGACACAGGTAAACTGCACCTGCTGGATATCGTTGGTGGTGCGGGTGATCAGGGAAGCGGTGGAGAAATTCTCGATCTCCGCGTTGGAAAAGTGGATGACCGAGGAGAAGGTCTCTCTGCGCAGCTCCCGGCCGATGGAAGCCGAGACGCGGGATGCAATCAGGCCCACCAGAATGGCAACGACCGCCATCAGCAGGGTCAGGGCCAGCATCTGGCCGCCCACACGGAAGAGGTAGGCCATCTGTACATCATGGGAAACGCCCTGTGCCTCATATTCCAGGCTGACCAGCAGGGTGGCCTGACTTGCCATGCTGGAAAGGGTGGTCTCGTCCACCTGTTCTATGGCGCTGGCCAGCTGCTGCTGGATCATTTCCCGGGAAAAGCCGGGCATCTGGGCCAGGGCTGTGAACTGGCCACAAACGGCATCCAGATCTTCCGCCGTGGGAGCAGCTGTCATGGTTTCTGCTTCAGCCCCGGCAGTCTCCTCTTCGCTCTGATAGCCGGACAGCGGAGCCATGGCGGCGGCGTTCTGCCCGGCAGGGGCGTTGGCATTCTGCGCCGCCGCCATATACAGCACGATATCCGGTGTGGTAACGGCATCCTCCAGAGCGGTGCGCTCGGCATCTGTCAGGTCACTGCGGAGCTTCAGAACACCGTCGTCCTGAAGATAATATCCGTAGGCATTCTGCAGTGCATCCGCATCCTCTTCGCTCATCAAAAGCGAGAGGGCATCCAGTGTGCTTTGGCGCACGGTCTCCGGCAGGGGACTTTCAATGCCGCCCTGCTGGATGCCGGTGTCCACGATCTTGCTCGTGTAATCCGGCAGGGAAAGGTCGCAGTAGGCTTGTACGAACAGCAGAGCCACCACGGCAAGGCAGGCAGCCCAGTGGCGGGCCAGCTGCTTGAAAATTTTACCCATTTTCGTTTTCTCCCTTCAATTTTGCTTGTTGCTCCGCATTTTCCGCTTCCACAGCCTCCAGCAGTACACCGGTCAGGGAGAACAGCTGCTCCCGCTGCTCTTCCGGGATGCGGCAGATGACCCGCTCAAAGTAACGGCTGATGGCGGCCTCGACCTGGCGGCTGGCATCCAGCCCCTTTTCCGTGGGACGCACCAGCGTTTTGCGGCGGTCATTGGGGTCTGTGATCCGCTCAATGAGTCCATCCTGCTCCAGCTGGCGCAGCGCGCGGGAAACAGCGGGCAGGGGCTGTTTGACGGCGGCAGCCAGATCGGAAACATAGATGGTGCCATTCTGGCCATGCTCTTCAATGGTCATCAGCACGCCTTCCAGCATGATGAAATGACACTTGGGGCAACTTTCCAGTGCCATTTTGGCACCGCGTTTGCCTTCTGTGCTCAGCCGATGCAGATAATGGACCAAGGCGAACAGTTCCGGTGCACTCTTCTGCGGCATACGATCCCTCCTTATCACTTAACAGATACAAATACTTAACATATGATAACTATTTGCTAATGACAATAATATACCCGCCTGCATCGGAATGCAAGCGGGTAAAAATGAACTTTTTGAAAACTCTGAAGATCCTGCGCATCAAGGAGAAAAAATCACTCGTGGAGCTGACGTTCTTCCACCAGACTCTCTCGTTTGCTGCTGATACGTCCCGGCCCGTAGGCCAAAAACGTGGCGCAAAGCAGGTTCAGCCATGCCAGCGATGCACCGCTGAAGGTGTTGGTAACGCCGATGAGAAGGTTTGCCAGACAGAGCAGCCTCACCATCTGTCCAATTTTGTTCAGGTGGGAGATACGGGAATCTACATCCGAAAACATATCAAAGGAACCTAGCTGGGCGCTGCGGCGGAAATATCCCCAACTGAAGCAATGCCCAACGCTCTGTGCTTCCAACTCTTCCATGAAACTTTCAAAATCCGGGGAACTGTCCAGCATGGCAAGCCGGATGATGTACTGACCGGGTTCCGTCTTTTCAAAGGTGTAGGTGCAGAACCCGGCATTCTGCAGGGCCCAGCCCTCCTGCGCCATTTCGTTGAGCCAGCGTTCTTCTTTTTCAAATTCCCAGACCCAGAAATTCCGATGCAGCGTTTTTGTTTCACTCATACCTGTTCCTCCTGTAAAATGGCGCGGCCATTGGCAGCAAGCTCCTCCAGCCGGACCAGCTCCTGTTTGAGCACCTTCAGCCCGGCGGAGGTCAATTGGTATTCTTTTTTGCGGCTTCCGCCTTCCATGGGCAGGGGAGAGATCCACCCCTTTTCGCACAGGGCATTCAGGGCACCGTACAGGGTTCCGGCAGCCAGCCGTACCCTTCCGCCGGAGAGCTGCTGGGTTTCCTGCATGATGCCGTAGCCATGCTGCGGATGATAGAGGGAAAGCAGGATGTAGTAGGTGGATTCCGTCAGTGCCGGATTTTCCATTATATCACCTCGCTTTGTATCGCTATGCGATATATCATGGATGCATTATATCGCTTCTCGATATAACTGTCAAGGGGCTGAAAATAAAAAAGCTCTCCCGGAGGGGAGAGCAAAGACAAACAACCAGAGAAAACCGGTCAACGATCGTGGAACAGTCGGTTATCCACCCAGATGCAGACGCAGGCACCCAGCACAGAGATGACGAAGGAGCTGATGCTGCCGGTGGCATGGATGCCGATGAGGCCGAACAGGAACTCGCCCACAAAGCTGCCCAGAATACCCAGCACGATGTTGCGGCCGGTGGAAGTCTGGGTGCCCATGAAGCGGTTGGCGATGTGACCGGCCAGAGCGCCTACCAGCACGCCCACGAGCAGGGAAGCCAGCAGGCCGATCAGAGAGAACAGGCCCATCAGCACGCCCACCAGAGCGCAGATCAGGGCAAGAACGATCAGGATAGACAAAGTGATCATACAGAAGCCTCCTTGGTTTCTTTTGTGAGAACGGCGTTTTCTGCCGCGTACCGGCAGATATCGTTCAGACAGCATCTTTCGCATTCGGGTTTGCGGGCATTGCAGACAGCCCGGCCATGCATCACAAAGCGGTGGCACAGGTCGCTGCCTTCCTCCGGCGGAATGATCTTCCACAGGGCCATCTCCACCTTCTGCGGCTCCTTGATGCCATCCACCAGCCCGATTTTATTGCACAGCCGGATGCAGTGGGTGTCTGTGACGATGGCGGGTTTGCAGAACACATCGCCCATGATCAGGTTGGCGCTCTTGCGGCCCACGCCGGGCAGTGCCAGCAGCTCTTCAAAGGTGGTGGGCACTTTGCAGTTGTATTTATCCCGCAGCACCCGCATACAGGCCGAGATATCCCGGGCCTTGCTGCGGCCCAGCCCACAGGGCTTGACGATAGCTTCGATTTCCTCGGGCTCTGCCGCAGCCAATGCTGCTACATTGGGGTATTTTGCAAACAAGTCCTGTACCACAATGTTTACCCGGGCATCAGTGCACTGAGCTGCCAGCCGGACGCTGACCAGCAGCTGCCAGGCGTGGTCGTAATCCAGCGTGCAGGCTGCATCTGGATATTCTGTTTTCAGCCGGTCGATGACTTGGAGCGCCAGCTCCTTTTTGGCAGAGAGATCTTCTGCCGCAGCAGCTTTCTTCATCTGAACCCCTCGTTTCCCGTAAATGTACTATGATAATAGCATGTTTCGACTTTTTTGTAAATGGGGTTTGTGGCATCCATCTGAGAATGATTTTCATTATTGCTCTTGCTGTTCGTGTAAAAATGAGGTATACTATTTCTATATAAGGCCCATGCAGAACAGCAGGGCAGTACAGGAGGGAACGCCCGATGAATGAACCGCTGGCGCAGCGTATGCGCCCCAAGACGCTGGCCGAAGTCTGCGGCCAGCAGCATCTGCTGGCCCCGGGGCGGGTGTTCCGCCGCACCATCGAGAGCGGCCGCATCCCCAACATGATTTTTTACGGCCCGTCCGGCACGGGCAAGACCACCGTGGCCCGCATCATTGCCGAGAACAGCGGCATGACGCTGCACAAGCTCAACGGAACTTCCTGCGGCACGGGGGATATCAAGGCAGTGCTCAAGGATATTGGCACACTGGCCGGGGCGGGGGGCATCCTGTTGTACCTCGATGAGATCCAGTATCTGAACAAGAAGCAGCAGCAAAGCCTGCTGGAGTGCATTGAGGACGGCACGGTGACCTTGATCGCCTCCACTACCGAGAACCCTTATTTTTACATCTATAATGCATTGCTTTCCCGCTGCACTGTGTTTGAATTTAAATCGCTGACAGCTGCGGATGTGGAGCAGGGGCTGCGGAACGCCCTGAAAAAGCTTTCAGAGAGCGAGGGTACGCCCATCCGGATGGAGGACGATGCCTGTGCCTATCTTGCCGAGAGCGCGGGCGGCGATCTGCGCAAGGCACTGGGGTGCCTTGATTTTGCAGTGACGGCGGCGGCTCCCGAACCGGAGGGAAAACACATCACGCTGGATATGATCCAGCAGGTCACCCGCCGCACTGCCATGCGGTACGACCGGGACGGCGATGACCACTATGATATCGTGTCGGCTTACCAGAAATCCATGCGCGGCTCCGACCCGGATGCAGCGCTCCACTATCTGGCCCGGCTGCTGGAAGCCGGGGATCTGCCCTCGGCCTGCCGTCGGCTTATGGTGTGCGCCTGCGAGGATGTGGGCCTTGCCTACCCGCAGATCATTCCCATCGTAAAGGCGGCGGTGGATATCGCCAACGCGGTGGGCCTGCCCGAAGCGCGGCTGGCCCTGGCGGATGCAGTTGTGCTGGTGGCGACCAGCCCCAAATCCAACAGCGCCCACGATGCCATCAACGCCGCCATTGCGGATGTGCAGGCCGGGCGTACCGGGCCCATTCCCCGCCAGCTGCAGAACAAGCACTATGACGGGGAGGATGCGCTGGTAAAGGGCCAGAATTACAAGTATGCCCACGATTACCCCAACCACTGGGTCGAGCAACAGTATCTGCCGGATGTGCTCAAGAATACAAAATACTACACCTTTGGGGAAAACAAGAACGAGCAGGCCTCCCGCGCATATTGGGCGCGGATCAAGGGCGAAGAGAACGTATAAAGGGAAGAGAAGGAGAGAGGAAGATGCGTTATTCCAAACAGCGGGAGCTGGTGCTGCACACCGTGGAGCAGCTTTGCGACCACCCCACCGCCGAAGAGATCTTTGATAAGGCGGCCCCGGAGTGCCCGGGCCTGAGCCTGGGCACTGTCTACCGCAACCTGAACAGTCTGGTGGAGGCAGGCATGGTGCGCCGGGTGTCCATTCCGGGCAGGGCGGATCGTTTTGATCACACCCTGTGCTGGCATAGCCACCTCTACTGTACAGCCTGCGGCGGCGTAGTGGATGCCGATGTGGATGAGAAACAGGTGATGAGGCTGGTGCGCCGCCAGAAGGATGTTGTGGTGCAGGACTGCGCTGTGGTGCTGTTCGGTCTGTGTGAAGCGTGCGCCAAAAAGCAGGCAGAAGGCTGAATTACCTCGAAGGATTCTGAAAATTGCGGTTTCCCACTTGCCCTTATGGCAGAAAGAGGGTATACTAAAAAGAGCTTTTGAAAAATAAGGATGGTTTTTATTGGAATACATTAACTTTGAACACAACGAGACGGCTGCGGAGCTGGTGCGTGCGGCTTACGACACCCCGCCGCTGGCCTTTGTACACAGCTATGGCTGTCAGCAGAACGTCAACGACGGCGAGCGCATCAAGGGCGTGCTGATGGACATCGGCTACGGCCTGTGCGACAAGCCCGAGGATGCCGACCTCATCCTCTTCAACACCTGCGCCGTGCGGGAGCACGCCGAGCAGCGCGTGTTCGGCAATGTGGGTGCACTGAAGGGCCTGAAGGAGAAAAAGCGCGGCCTGATGATCGGCCTGTGCGGCTGCATGGCCAACCAGAAGCATGTGGTAGAAAAGCTGCGCAAGAGCTATCCCTATGTGGATCTGGTCTTTGGCGTGGATGGCATCGATACGCTGCCCCAGCTCATTGCTCAGAAGCTGCAGAAGCATAAGCGCGTGCTGATGGAGCCTGCCCAGCGCCCGGTCATCGTGGAGAACATCCCCATCCGGCGCGAGAGTGAGTTCCGCGCATGGCTGCCCATCATGTACGGCTGCGACAACTTCTGCACCTACTGCATCGTGCCCTATGTCCGCGGCCGCGAGAAGAGCCGGAAGCCCGGCGACATCCTCGCCGAGTTCAAGAGCCTCGTAGAGGCAGGCTACAAGGAAATCACCCTGCTGGGCCAGAATGTCAACAGCTACGGCAAGGGCCTTGAAGAGCAGGTGGATTTTTCCGACCTGCTGAACCTGCTCTGCACCGTCCCGGGGGACTATCACATCCGCTTCATGACCAGCCACCCGAAGGATGCCAGCTTCAAGCTCATCGACACCATCGCGGCGCAGCCGAAGATCTGCAAGCACCTGCACCTGCCGGTGCAGTGCGGCTCGGATGAATTGCTGAAAAAGATGAACCGCCATTACACCATCGGGCAGTACATGGAGCTGATCGAGTACGCCCGCAAAAAGGTGCCCGGCATTACCTTCTCCAGCGATATCATCGTGGGCTTCCCCGGGGAAACGGAGGAGGATTTCCAGGACACGCTGGAACTTGTGAAGAAAGTCGGCTACATGCAGTTGTTCACCTTCATCTACTCCAAGCGCACCGGCACCAAGGCAGCGGAAATGCCCGACCCCACCCCCCGCGCGGAGAAAACCGACCGGATGACCCGTCTGCTCAAGGTGCAGGACGAGATCGCAATGGATCTGGTCCGGCAGCAGGTGGGCCAGACTGTCCGGGTGCTGGTGGAAGGCTATGGCCGCAGCGACGGAACCCTCTCCGGCCGGTTGGACAACAACCTGACCGTGGAGTTTGCCGCAGACCCCGCCCTGATGGGCAGCTACGCACAGGTGCACCTGACCGGTGCCCGCGCCACCGTCCTGCTGGGCGAACTGGAAACGTGATCCCGGGGCACACCGGCCCCAATGATAATGTAACTATAAAAACAAACACATCAAAGGAGATTTTTGATTATGGATTGCATCGATCTGTTCAAGCGCGCCGCCATGGCACTGCAGACTGACCCCCGTTACCTGGCTCTGGATCAGGCCCGCAAGGCAAACGACAAGGATGAGGAGCTGCAGAATCTCATCGGGGAATTCAATCTGGCCCGCATGGATCTGAACAACGAGATCAGCAAGAACGAGCGCAGTGATGAGCGCATCGCCGAGCTGAACACCAAGGTCAACGACCTGTATGGCAAGATCATGGCTGACGAGGGTATGACTGCTTACAACGAGGCAAAGCGCGACTGCGAGAACCTGGTCAACTACATTGATGCCATCATCAACACCGCAATGAACGGCGGCGACCCCATGACCGTGCAGGAGCCCAGCGAATCCTGCACCGGCAGCTGCTCCACCTGCGGAGGCTGCCACTAACAGGTAAAATGAGAACGCGGCTGCAAATCGCAGGCCGCGTTTTCCTTCCATTCGCAGTTACTTACTGCAAACCGACGGAAAGAAGCAAAGCGGCATAGCCCGCAGGAAAGGTGAACGATTATGGCAGAACTGTCGCCCATGATGCAGCAGTATATGGACATCAAGAAGCAGTATAAGGACGAGATCCTGTTTTACCGCATTGGCGACTTTTACGAGATGTTCTTTGACGATGCGCTGACCGCCTCCCGGGAGCTGGACCTGACCCTT
>OIJG01000271.1_pt1 | contig 10653 bp, 8 predicted proteins | sample 1583531 | NCBI WGS metagenome assembly OIJG01 (sample SAMN02674605, study PRJEB24791) | human gut metagenome, SKBSTL067 | isolation source: stool | host: Homo sapiens | place: USA | reverse complement strand
ATATCTGCAATTTTCTATAAACAGCAATAAGTTTTATTGTATTTTTGTGGCATTAATTCAATAAGGAAGTATAAAACGATGCAAGGTAACGAATATACATTGCCAAATGGCCTACGTATTATCCATGAACCAACCCTCTCAAAAGTAGCTTATTGTGGTTTTGCGATTGATGCCGGAACTCGTGATGAAGCGGAGAATGAGCAGGGAATGGCCCATTTTGTAGAACATCTGATTTTTAAGGGAACGGAGAAGCGGAAAGCCTGGCATATCCTCAACCGGATGGAGAATGTAGGTGGTGACCTGAATGCTTACACAAATAAGGAAGAAACTGTCGTCTATGCCGCTTTCCTGAAAGAACATCTGGAACGTGCGCTTGAGTTGTTGGGGGATATTGTATTTCATTCAACCTTTCCGCAGCATGAGATAGAAAAAGAAACAGAGGTCATTATCGATGAAATCCAGTCGTATGAAGATACTCCGTCGGAACTGATATTTGACGATTTTGAAGACATGATCTTCCGCAATCATCCATTGGGAAGAAACATTCTTGGTAAACCGGAACTTCTGCGGAGTTTTCGCACGGAAGATGTTCTATCGTTTACCCGCCGTTTTTACCAACCGGGAAATATGGTGTTTTTTGTTCAGGGGCAATACGAGTTCAAGAGAATCATCCGTCTGGTAGAAAAATACCTGTTGGATATTCCTGATGTGAAGGTAGAGAATCGCCGTACACCTCCGCCTCTGTATGTGCCGGAACATTTGACAGTGGCCAGAGATACACATCAGGCGCATGTTATGATCGGTAGCCGTGGCTATAATGCGTATGATGACAAACGTACTGCACTCTATCTGCTGAATAATGTCCTTGGAGGTCCCGGAATGAATAGTAAACTGAATGTGTCCCTTCGCGAACGCAGAGGACTGGTCTATAATGTCGAATCCAATCTGACTTCCTATACGGATACGGGAGCTTTCTGTATTTATTTCGGGACGGATGTGGATGACATGGATACTTGCCTGAAATTGACCTATAAGGAATTGAAGCGGATGCGCGATACAAAGATGACTTCTTCCCAGTTGGCGGCAGCGAAAAAGCAGTTGATCGGGCAAATCGGAGTAGCGTCCGATAACTTTGAGAATAATGCGTTAGGGATGGCGAAAACATTCCTTCATTATCATAAGTATGAATCATCCGAGCTTGTTTTTAAGCGTATAGAAGAGCTAACAGCAGAGATGTTGTTGGAAGTTGCCAATGAGATGTTTGCAGAGGAATACTTATCTACGTTGATTTACAAATAATTGATTGACAGATTTGCTTTCATTGCCAGAATTCGTATTTTTGTAGCAGATACGTATGTGATAACAATCTAATAGTAGAAATTGTATGTTGGTGACGGGCAGAAAACTCCCTATCGGGATTCAGACTTTCGAAGATATCCGCAATGACGGATACTTGTATGTAGATAAGACCGCATTGATGTGGACTATGGCAAACATCGGTAAACCTTTTTTTTTAAGCCGTCCGCGCCGATTCGGAAAGAGTTTGTTAATTTCTACGTTTGAAGCCTATTTCAAGGGACGGCGTGACCTTTTCACGGGACTTGCCGTGGAACAATTAGAAAAGAAGTGGGAAGAATATCCCGTACTGCATCTGGATTTGAATGCCGAGAAATATGATTCACCGGACAGATTGGATGCTATTTTAAGTAACCAGTAAACTCAATGGGAAGCTATATATGGCAGGGGAGAAGATGAAACCACTTTGTCTTCCCGCTTCTTGGGTGTCATTCGTCGTGCCTCCGAACAAGCAGGCAGGGGTGTTGTAGTCCTGGTGGATGAGTATGATAAACCATTGCTACAGGCTATTCAGAATGTACAGCTTCTCGATTCTTACCGTTCTACCTTGAAAGCTTTCTACGGTGTGTTGAAGAGTGCAGACCGCTATCTTCGTTTTGCTTTTCTGACAGGTGTCACCAAATTCTCGCAAGTAAGTGTGTTTAGTGATCTGAACCAATTGAATGACATCAGTCTGAATTATGACTTCTCTACTCTTTGTGGAATCACCCGCGAAGAACTTCTTGCTAATTTTGAACCGGAGATTGCAGCTTTATCGCAAGCAAATGACATCAATACGAAAGAAGTTGTGGAAACAATGACCCGGCAGTATGACGGTTATCATTTTCATCCTAATGGAGAAGGAGTGTTCAATCCATTCAGTGTTCTGAATGCATTTTTCAGTAAAGAGTTCGGTAATTACTGGTTTCAGACCGGAACTCCTACTTTCCTTGTGGAGTTATTGAAAGAGAGCGATTATGATCTTCGCTTGCTGATGGATGGTATAGAGACAGCTGCTTCCGCTTTCACTGAATATCGTGCTGATAGGAAAAATCCTATTCCATTGATTTATCAGAGTGGTTATCTGACTATTAAAGATTATGACAGAGAGTTTAGACTTTATCGTTTAGGCTTCCCTAACGACGAAGTACGTTATGGCTTTCTTAACTTTTTACTCCCATTTTATACGGCAGTCACGGATGAAGAACGAAGCTTTTATATAGGTAAGTTTGTTCAAGAACTACGTACAGGCAATGTTGACGCTTTCATGCACCGCTTTGAAGCTTTCTTTGCAGATTTTCCTTACGAGTTGAATGACCAGACTGAACGTCATTATCAAGTCATCATATATTTAATATTCAAACTGATGGGACAATTCACGCAGGCAGAAGTACATAGCTCACGGGGACGTGCAGATGCGGTTGTACGAACCCCGAAGTTCATCTATATTTTCGAATTCAAGCTGAATGGGACTGTTGAGCAGGCCATGGAGCAGATTGAAGAAAAAGGTTATGCTTTTCCTTATACGGCAGAGGATCAACAAGTGATAAAAGTTGGTGTAGAGTTTAGCGCAGAGAAACGAAATGTAGAGCGCTGGATGGTAGCGAAAGAAATTTAATATAAAATTGATTATGAAAAACTTAATACGAAATGTCTGGGTTTGCTTGGGGCTGATGGTGCTTCCCTTCACAGCCTCCGGACAACAAAAGGATAACATTACCTATGTGCCGGCTCAAGAGCTTTTATTGGTAGGCAAAGCAACTACCGAAGGCGAATACTTCCATCGGGTAGATACAGCCAAGTATCGTACAATGCCTCCCACAGTGAAGAAACTATTCACAAACTCTGCCGGTCTGGCTATCTCTTTTACAACGAATAGCCCCGTCATAAAAGCCAAATGGATGGTTCCTGATAATTACCAGTTACCCAATCTGACCAGAGTTGCTCAGAAAGGTCTGGATTTATATATCAAACGGGATGGAAAATGGCAATTTGCCGGAGTAGGGATACCGGGTGGTGTGACTACGGAAAAAGTGCTTGTTGATAATATGGGTACGGAAGAGAAAGAATGTTTGTTATATCTGCCTTTATATGATGAACTGAAAAGTCTGGAAATAGGTGTTTCTTCTGATGCACACATACGTAAAGGAGAAAATCCGTTCAAAGAAAAGATAGTGGTATACGGGTCCAGTATTTTGCAGGGAGCATCTGCCAGTCGTCCCGGGATGGCTTATCCGGCTCGTTTGTCCCGTAGCAGCGGATATAATTTTATCAATTTAGGATTGAGCGGAAACGGCAAGATGGAGAAAGAAGTTGCCGAGATGTTGGCGGATATTGATGCGGATGCTTTCATTCTCGATTGTATTCCTAATCCTTCTCCCAAAGAGATAACCGACCGGACTGTTGATTTTGTAATGACGTTGCACCAGAAGCATCCGGATACGCCTATTATTGTGATACAGACATTGATACGTGAAACAGGTAATTTCAACCGGAAAGCTCGTGAGAATGTAAAACGACAGAACGAGGCCATCGCTGAACAGGTAGAAGTATTGCGAAAGAAGAATGTCAAGAACCTGTATTTCATAAAAGAAGATCAATTCTTGGGAACAGACCATGAGGGGACTGTAGATGGGACCCATCCGAATGACTTGGGATTCGACCGAATGTTGAAGAAGTATAAACCGGCTATCAGTAAGATTCTGAAGATCAAATTCAAGGCTGAATAACAGGAATGAAAGATTATAACAGAGACAGATAGAAAAAATAAAGGTCAATTCATGGGGGTGAATTGGCCTTTTTCTTTTGCAAATGTGTTAAGTTGCTGTTGGTATTTTATAGTTTCCTTAAACCTTTATCTTCTAAGTATTTGATTAATTCTTGGGGACGATCAGTTTGTATCATAGTTGCCTTATGTTCCAGTATCCATCCCCAATGCTTATCTTTACCTTCTAATAGGGCGTTTTCGTCATCATGTCCACCGCATAGACTATCCCATAGAGTATTCATCCATACCCGGCTACCAGATTGTACAATTTTATCAATAACCTTTAAATTTGAAGTCTGTTCGTCTTTGAAGCAGAGTTCATAGGCTATTGGCGTAAAGTCTTTAATAAAACTTTCGGTCGCTTTTATATCTTCTTCTTTCCATAAATGAATGATAGGCATATAGAGCATACTGGTATTGGTTCCATATTCCTCTTGAACTTTCTCGACAGGATACCTTCCTTTTATAATCACTTGTTTTTCCATTCCACATTTTCGAATGATGGGAAGAATCTCCTTTATATATGTTCCGCCTTTATCTATATTGACCAGAATACGATCTTTACATGTCATTAACGCTTCTTCTAAAGTGGGTATGGATCGGCGGGTCTTTATACCGTTTCCACTTTTCAGCACAAATTGTTTTAGTTCTGTTGTCGTATAGTTTTTAATGGCGCCTTTTCCTGTTGAAGTGCGGTCTAGCGTTGCGTCATGCATACAAATAAAGTTGTTGTCTTTGGTTTGCTGAATGTCAAGTTCAACCATGTCTGCTCCCATAGCGATGGCATTCTCTATACATTGTATGGAGTTCTCCGGAGCATTCCTCCAGTCGCCACGGTGAGCTATAACAAATACATATTGAGAATTCTTGTCGTGAAGATTCCTCAATAGTTTATCAATTCTGGATTCTGCTTCAGCAGATAATGAAACCAGAAGAACTGATAATAGAAATATAATTTTCCTTGTCATACGTGCTTTTCTTAAATAAAATGTTTTGATCTATATTTGGTACCTATGAAAAACTATCCTATAAAGTTATCTTAATCCTTTTTCTTTTAAATAAGAGTTGACAAGATCAGAGTAATCAGTTTGCACAACTTCTATTTTGTTATCTATAAAAGTTTGAAGGTGCGAATATTTACTATTCAGTAGATCGCTATCCCAATCTAAATGATTGGCATAACCTACTAACTTGGCATCTTTAATAGCTCCCATTAGTTCAGTGAGAGATGCATTGTCTATTCCGAATTGTACCATTTGTACTTTACTGTAATATTTGGCGAGGACTTTTACTTCTGCCGCAGTGGATACCCATGGAAAAGGAATGGCTCCAGGGTTAATAGTATTCATTTCTTCAATATATGATGTACTGGAACCAGTATAATAGCAAACCTGGTCGATCATCCCTTTTTCTGCAACCGTTTTAATGATTTTACCTAAAAGACCCTTCTCTTTTACATCGACACAAACATAGATTTTGCCTTTCGCAGCATCCAATACTTCCTCAAGTGTAGGCACTTTGTATTCAGTGATACCTTTAGAACCTTTTAAAAAATATTGATAAAGAGTTTGATAAGTCATATTGGCTACAGCACCAGTTCCGTTTGTTGTAGCATTAATGGTTGTATTGTGCATATTTACGATTACTCCGTCAGAAGTAGCTCTAGGGTCTATTTCAATCATATCGGCACCGACTTCTATTGCATATTGGATAGCGGGAATAGAATTTTCAGGAATTCCGTCACGTATTCCCTTATAGGTGTTGCTACGATGAGCGCAAGTCCACATTTTCAGACTTGTGTTGCTGGAAAGATTCTTTAAGTCGGTTGTTAAACTTTTAGTGTCAGGTTCTTCACCTGGGTCCTCCGGGTCTTCATTATCATCCGGAGGAGTCGGCTGATTTTTGTTTTCATATTCATCATTGGAAGAGCCGCAACTGGTACACATTACTTGCCCGGATACAAGTAAGATGATTGCCAAAAGAAAAAATACTTTCTTCATAGTCTTTTTATTTTATTTATTAGATAATGTAGGATAGGTTATCGAAAAAACCTATCCTGTATGATTTGAATTATTTTACTGTAGCAGTGTGTTGAGCGTCTTTTGCACGCATCGGCCAGCCTGTTGTTGGTAATCCTTTCACATATTTGGATGACAGGGCCACTAATAAACTTTTCGATTCATCTTGAGTGTTAGTAATGGCCACATAGATAGTCCCGTCTGCATCCACTACCGGTGAACTCCAGAATTTGCCTTGTGTTGCAGCCCATTCGGATGCATAAGCACTTTCGCTGTTAGCAATTGCTCCGGCCACATCAAGTACGGCAATAGCGTCAGTACCATTTGCGTCAAGGATATAGAAATTACCACGTTCCGTACCGAACAAGATATGTCCATCCTTATCAATAACAGGAGTACTGCTAACACTTTCTGATATCTCATATTGCCATTTGATAGTTCCACCTGCTGACAATGCAACAATTCCGCCAGGCATATCTCCCTGACTTTTCAATGAGGCATATACAGTGCCATCTGTGCCGATAACGACTCCTCCCTGATCTTGTTTGCCGGTATTCTCAATAGGGGTAGTCCAACGTACACTACCGTCACTGGCAACGGAATAGATGGTAGTAGTCAGATCAGATGTATAAATCATGCCATATACATTTCCTTCATTGTCTATGGCCATTGATGCATGACAGCCGCTGTTCAAACCACTGTCAAATGCTCTCCATGCCCATGGGCTGAAAGTATTGTCATCTTTAGCCATAGTAGCTTTTGCTACACCAAACATTCCGTAGTTGGTACACATGATATACATCATTCCTTGTTTGGAGATAACAGGACCTGCATAAACACCTCCGGCAGGACCGCTGGTACCATCTGCGTTAGTTAAATAGCTAACACGGTTTCCTGTTGTTTTGTCTACTGCGATCATTGAACCGGTGCTTCCCCCATTACCACAGTATACATATTTATCATCAAATGCTGGTGACACACTACGCATTTTGGCATTGGCGGCGTTGCCTTTATTCCAAAAACCGGTAGTCGGATCATTGAAGGTAATCCATTTCTTATTTCCATCAGGATTGATAGCAAATAGTTTACCATTGCTTCCGTCACCTGTGCCAATGTAGATTGTACCATCCGTATCTACAGACGGTGTCATGTTTGAGCCTCCTGTTGCCTGCGCTCCCCAAGATGGATCAGTCATGTCGAATGACCATTTTTCAATACCTGAAGTTACATCATAACTATGTAATATGTGGTCATTACTATTGATGTAAACCGTTTTTTCATCAGGAGAAAGAGCAGCGGAATTGGAAACTAACTTGGCTAAATGAGTGGAGGAGGTCCATAGTAATGTGAGGTCTCCTTTTTCTACTACTTTATCGGTAATTTCAATTGTTTTCCGGTAGAGGTTCGATCTTCCACTGCTGTCGGTTATGGTCAAACTAACAACAAATATACCTTTCTCATTGTACACGTGCTTCGGGCTTTCTTCGGTAGAAGTCGTTCCGTCCCCGAAATCCCATACATAAGTAAAGTTGCCACTACCTCCATAAGATGCGTTAGTGAATTGTATTTCACCTTCTATTTGCCCTCTTTCGGGAGCGATTGAGAAAGTTGCGGAAGGAATGTCTTTCCCGGCATTGTCTTCGTTGCTGCATGCGGCAAATAATAAAAGACAAACAATATATATGAACGGACATATCCGTACTTTATTTTTAATAGTTGTCATACACATAATAATCATTTAAGGTTTTGTTATTAATTTCCTGTATATCCCGCATATCCGGGATTTTGTGGGTAGGCTACCGTACCGGCCATGTCAATCTCATCTTGAGGAATCGGATAATACATCAGATAAGTACGACCATCAAGTGTTTCTAGCAATTCTAAGCGATTTGTACGTTTGATGTCCTGCCAGCGCATGCCTTCAGCATAAAATTCACGACGGCGTTCGTCCAAGATCAATGTCTGATATTCTTTGTCCGATAGAGCTTTGATTGCTGCTTCACTTGGAGCGGTAGTATATCTTTTTTTCATATATTCCACTAATGTGGCGGCTCCGTTCATTTTTCCGAGAGCTTCGGCTTTTACCAGATACATTTCTGAAATACGGGAGATTACTACCGGTGTGCAGGTATAATCTGACGTTTCCGCCAATTGATAAGTCCCATTCGGATATTTGATTACGCGGTTGGCATCTTGGCTGGTGAATGTGGCTTTTAACCGTACGTCTCCTTTGCGTGAAAGAGTATTATCATCAGCAAAAAGACTATTATAACACCAATCAGATGGAGCATAATTCCATGAACCGTCCGTGTCATTAACGTATAATGTGAAGTTTAGAGGACTGGATGCTCTTGAATTATTAACATAGGCAAATATAATTTCCGGACTTGAACTTCCTGCAACCCAATTTTTAGAGAAATCCATAGCGGTGGATGCGAGCGAGAAACTGGAATTAGCTAATACTGCTTCTGCATAGTTTGCAGCATCCGTCATCTTGTTCTGGAAAAGAGCTACACGTGCAGCAAGTGCATTTGCTGCGTCAGAAGATACGTACCATTTGGAATTTGCTTTTGACAGTAAGCGGATAGCTTTACCCAAATCCTCTTCGATGAATGTCCATACTTCAGCTTCCGGAGAGATAGGAACCACCTCTTTTGAACGTTTACGCAGGATGGGGACATTTCCATAATGAGAGGCCAGACGATAATAAATAAATGCACGGAAATAGTAAGAGACACCACCTACTTTTTTCATGAGAGCACTTTCTTTATTTTCGGAAGCTTCATAAGTTTCTACGAGAAAATTGACCTGGTGCAATGTTGTAAATGAGTTTCTCCAAAAGGAGAGAATGTTAATTGCCTGATTGGTATACGAGGGAGACATTTCACATGGGTCTGTAATTTGACCTCCTCCAGGACCTGCTTTGAAATTTTCCCCTTGTATATCATCCAACCACCAGAAAGTGAATGTATAATTTTCCATAGTGGCGTATACTCCATTTAATAGCTTTTCGAGATCATCATCCGTCAAGGCTGATTGAGGAATTGCATGTCGGGGGCTGATGTCGTCCAGCCAGTCAGAACAGCTCGTGGCGAGTACAGTTATGGTCATTAAAACCAGAGTGAATAATAGTTTTATATTTTTCATATCGTTAGTTTTAGAAGTTAATGCTTGCACCTATGATAAAACTCTTTAATGTGGCTTGTTCTCCGAAATCTGCTCCGTAGCTGTTGCCTGTCGGATTACTTTCGTATGAGAATTCCGGATCATATCCGGAATATTTGGTCAGTGTAAAAAAGTTGTCGAGAGAAACAAAGATGCGAGCTCCCGTTACGTGTATTTTTGACAACAGAGAATGAGGAAGGCTATATCCCAATGTGATGGTTTTGAATTTGAAATAAGAAGCATCTTCCAGATAGCGGGTAGAAACAAGATTGTTTCCGAAACCGCCGGTGAACGTGCCTGCCAAAGTAGGGCGTGGAACAGTGTTGCTAGTTCCTTCTCCCCTCCAGTAATGGTTGGCGGCATATTTTGATATGTTATAGAATTGTTCTGAATCGACCAGTGTGCCATTTTTGTAACCTTTGATACTGCTGGACGCCAAGCCGAGATGTTCCGTACCTTCTGTTCCCCCGCAGCCTTTCCATGCTGACAGGATTTTACCTCCGGCTGCAAATTGGCAGAAAATGGATAAGTCGAAGTTTTTCCAGTTCATAGTCGAAGTGATACCACCATAAATGTCAGGTGTAACCTTTCCTACATACATGCGGTCATCGTCTGTGATGTCTCCGTCATTGTTGTAGTCAAAGTACTTACAATCACCAGCACGTACTCCTTTTGCGTAGAGTTTGCTTGGTACTTCCTGGTCGGTTTGATAAATACCATCCTGACGCAACATATAGAAAGCACTAACCGGTTTACCTACCATTAAAGCATGCATTACTTTACCGGTATTGGCACCACCGCCGTTGATTTTCATATCAAGTACTCCATCCAATGACAACAGTTTGTTTTTTGTATAGGAGAGGTTAGTAGCAAGCTCCCATTTAAAAGGACCATCGAATATTTTACCGCTCACCATCACTTCCAATCCTTTGTTCTCCAGCGAGCCGATATTGGCTGTCCGGGTAGTATATCCTGTTGTAGCAAGAGTACTGATATTATAAAGTAATCCGCTTGTCTTTTGATAGTATCCGTCTACAGATAGCGCCAGTCGTCCGTTGAATAGCTCTGCGTTGATTCCGACATTCACCTGATTAGCTTTCTCCCAGATAAGATCCGCAGCATCTGCTCCGATTTTAAAACCGGATGAACCATTATAGGAATTTCCTCCCGAAGTTACTAATGACATAGCTGCCCAGTTACTGATACCATCCATACTGCCAGTCTTACCCCAACTGGCGCGTAGCTTTAAGTCATTCAGTGGCGTACCTTTAGGGAAAAATGGTTCGTTGATAATCCGCCACGCGAAAGAAGCAGAAGGAAATGTTCCATAACGTTTATCTTTTGAGAAACGTGAAGAACCGTCACGAC
>OIJG01000258.1_pt1 | contig 11086 bp, 9 predicted proteins | sample 1583531 | NCBI WGS metagenome assembly OIJG01 (sample SAMN02674605, study PRJEB24791) | human gut metagenome, SKBSTL067 | isolation source: stool | host: Homo sapiens | place: USA | reverse complement strand
GTCGGCATCGTGGCTCACGAGGCTGACAAGGCTGGGGACAGGCTCCACGAGGGTGTGGCCCGCCTGCCGGGCCAGCTTGTAGCCGTCGCCGGTGGAGCCGGTGGTGGGGTAGCTCAGGCCGCCCGTCGCCACCAGCACGGCGTCCGCCCTGTACTCCCGGCCCGAGGTGCCCCGCACGCCCACACAGCGGCAGGCCGGGCCGGGCTTTTTCTTCTTGGGGTGGCGGGGATTTTCCGGCGCGGCGGGCGCTTCCTCCGGCTGAGCCAGCGGCTCCAGCAGCAGCTTTTTCGCCCCGTCGCGGACGATGTCCGCCCCCTCGGCGTACCGCAGAAGGGCCTGCCGGATCTCTTCGGCCTTGTCCGACACCGGGAACACCCGGCGTCCCCGCTCCACCTTCAGCTCCACCCCGAGCGACTCGAACAGCTCCATCGTCTTGGCGGGCGGGAACGCCCCCAGCGACGAGAACAGAAAGCGGGGGTTCGTCCGCACATGGTGCAGAAATTCCTCTGCGGTGCAGTCGTTGGTGACGTTGCAGCGGCCCTTGCCGGTGACGAGGATCTTCTGGGCCGGCTTTTCCATATGTTCCAGCACCGTCACCTCATGCCCCTGCCGCAGGGCCGCACCCGCCGCCATCAGGCCGGCCGCACCGCCGCCTATCACTAAGACCTTCATCCTTCGTTTCCTCCGCTTTTCCTTCATTTCATACTGATACGAGTTTATCATACCAGAATCGACGTCCAAAAGCAATGCATCACCGTCCGCATTTTTCAGCTGGGCTGGACTGCCTGTTGCAGCGGCGCTGTTTTGGAAGACCGCGATAAAAAAGCAGGCACAGCGTTCCACTGCACCTGCCCGGGAATTTCTGCTTATTTCATGGCCTTCACAGGGTCGAGATACCGGCCATCCTGCATGACCTCCAGATGGATGTGGCTCTCCTCGGCGCACTCACAGCTCACGCTGCCCACCTTGCCGATGGTCTGCCCGGCCGAGACGGTATCGCCCTTTTTCACCTTGGCGTCCGCCGTGCCGCAGACCCGCCAGACCCTGCCGGATTCGTCCTCGATGGCGACCACAGGACCCCACTTGTCGTCGGTGCCCGTCTCCACCACCTTACCCGCCGCCGGGGCGGCTACCTCTGCACCCTTTTCGGCGGCGTAATCCACGCCGTTGTGGGTGCGCCAGTCGCCCAGGGTCTTGTTGTAGACCAGCTCATCGCCGCTGTATCCATTGAGCACCCTGCCAGAGACCGGCTGCGTGGAAGCAGGCGCTGCCGAACTGCTGGCAGGCGAGGATGCGCCTTGCAGCGCGGATGGTTCGCGCACCGAGCCAGAGCCAGCCTGCGGCGCAGAGGAGACCGAAGATGCACTCCGCGATGCCGAGGAGGCCGCCTTGGGCACATTGCTTACACTGTTTGCGGCGGGTTCGGTCGGCCATTCCCATGTTGTTTCGTCCTCCTGTGGCGTGGTGGTGGAAAGCCCCTCATCGATGCCGGGGGCCGTGGATGTGCTGTCCGGTGTCTTCAGGCCCGAAAGGTTCTTGTCCAGCTCGTCGCGCACGGTGCGCACCGCCCAGACCCCCGCCGCCGCTGCCGCCACCAGACAGGCCAGCAGTGCCAGTGCAAACCCTTTGTCCCGCAGAAATTTCCTGATCTGTTCCATGTTCGTTACTCCAATCCGTCATGGTTTCGCTTGATTTTCTGATTGCAGTATGCGATTTCGGAACCGGGTTTATACACATTTTATAAAAAGAAAACCCTCTCCGTCAAAGCCTGAGGCCTTGACGGAGAGGGCTGAAATACACAGATCAGCTGCGGCGGCGGTTGTTGCCCATCAGGCGGACAACATACAGGAAGATGTTGATGAAGTCCAGATACAGGGTCAGCGCGCCATAGATGGAAGCCTTTTCGGCCATCTCAGCATCAGCGGAGTAGTAGCTGTACATCTGCTGCAGCTTCTGGGTATCGTAAGCGGTCAGCAGCATGAACACCACCAGACCGATGCCGCAGTAGAGCACCGAGCCGCCAAAGCCGAAACCGAACAGCATCCCCACAAAGCCGGTGATGATCATGGCAACCAGAGCCATCATCAGGCGGGGGCCCCAGCCGGTCAGGTCCTTATGGGTGGTGGTGCCGTAAACAGCCATCAGCCCGAAGTAAAGGGACGTTGCCAGCAGCGCCATGATCAGGGTGCTTGCCGAGAAAACGAGGAAATAGTAGCTCAGCACCATGCCGTTGAGCAGTGCATAACCGAAAAAGGTCGCGCGGGCAGCTCCCACCGACATGGTCTGCACCCGGGAGCTCAGCACGATTACCAGCGCCAGCTCCGCAATGGTCAGCACAAGATAGAGCGAATCGACCAGATAGATAAGCGAGGTCGTCGCAGTGAGATAGGCCATGGCGAAGGTGATGAGCAGGCCGCAGGCCATCCAGCGGTAGGTGCGGGTCATATAGTCCGATGCGCTCATCGTGGGCTCCGCATAGCCGCGGTCATAATTTCTGTAATCCATTGTGGAACTCCTCCAGTCTTTTTGCCGGGGCGGGCATTCCGCCTTGCTCCGGTCTACGTTTTATAGTATACTGCATAGAAATGAACGTTTCGTGAAAAAGGCTGTGATATTGTATGTCTCTTGGACTTTATCTGCATATTCCCTACTGCTTTTCCAAATGCCGGTACTGTGATTTCTATTCTGCCCCCGGCCAGCGCGGCGTGCCCACCCAGTATGTGGATGCCCTTCTGCGGGAGCTTGCCCGCTTTGCGCCGGAAGCGCCTCTTCACCCGGACACGATCTATTTTGGCGGCGGCACCCCCAGCCTGCTCTCCCCTGCTGATGCCGCCCGGCTCATTGCGGCGGCAGCTCCGGCACCCGGGGCGGAGATCACGCTGGAGGCCAACCCTGAGACCGTGACCGAGCAGACCCTGTGCGGTTTCCGGGAAGCTGGGGTGAACCGCATCTCTTTCGGGGTACAGTCGGCCCGGGACAGCCAGCTGAAAACGCTGGGCCGCCCCCACACCGCCCGGCAGGCCCGGGCTGCCTTTGCGGCGGCACGGCGGGCGGGCTTTACCAACATCAGCGGCGACATTATGCTGGCCCTGCCCCATTATACGCAGGCCGAGTTCGATGAGACACTGGAGCTCATTGCGGAAGGCGGGGCAACGCACATCTCCGCATACCTCTTAAAGATCGAACCGGATTCCGCCTTTGGCAGGCACCCGCCCGAGGGCCTGCCCTCCCCCGACGAGGCGGCAGACTTTTACCTCTACGCCGTGGAGCACCTGGAGCACCACGGATACCGGCAGTATGAGATCTCGAACTTTGCAAAGCCCGGCTATGAGGGCAGGCACAACCTCATCTACTGGGACTGTGGGGATTACCTCGGCCTTGGCCCGGCAGCGCACTCCTGCATGGGCGGCAGACGGTTCTATTACCCCGCCGACACCGAGGCCTTCCTGAACGACAAAGCAGCCCCCGTTATGGACGGAGGCTGCGGCGCAGAGGACTATCTCATTTTACAGCTGCGGCTGCGCAAGGGGCTGGATCTTGCCGCCTATAAGGCCCGCTACGGGAAGGAGTTTTCCACCACCCAGCTTGCCTTTGTGAAAAACTGTGTGAAGTCCGGCTATGCCACCTTCGATGGCAGCACCCTTGCCCTCACCCCCGCCGGTCTCATTGTGCAGAACAGTATTCTGGCGGAGCTGCTGTGACTTTTGCTTGACAATTTACGTTGAAACGTATATACTGAAATTACAAAAGGTGCTGCCCTCCAAACGGCTAGCTCCTTACGTTACTCGTATCAAAAAAGATTGACCGATTTGCTTGGGGAAGCATAGATGGCGGTCAGTCTTTTTTGTTTTTATATCTTTTGTCGTCATGGCTGATTTTCCATGTGATGTCAAAAACACCATATGCTACGCTGGAAACAAATGTCAACAGCAGCAGCACTTCTGACAAAGTCATGCGCATTCCTCCTTTCGCCGAAGCGTCGGGATTGTGCGCCCAAAAAAGCCGCCCTCCCGATGCCTGTTTACCAGTAAGTAAAACCTTTGCGGTTCGGTAAGGAGCGTTCAGCCGCCTACGTTTAAGGCAACACCTGATGACAGCTTAAAAGCTGTATTTTTAGGATATCATATTTTCTGACAAAATACAATCGCTTACGTCAGGTCAATGACCCTCCACCCCAGCTCCCGGATGGCTTCCCGGTCATGGGTGGCCAACAGAACAGCCCGTTCGCCGCGGCGCTCTTTCAGGAGCGCTGCGGCTTTTTTCATGGTCTCCGGGTCCATGCCGGTGAAGGGTTCGTCCAGCAGCAGGGTATCGCACCCGGCCCAGAGGGCGCGGAGCAGGGCCGCACGGCGCTTCTGCCCGCCGGAAAGCTTCCGGGCAGGCAGGGCAAGCGCCTGCTCATCATATCCAAATCGTTGAAAATCTGACACGATTTGCGTTTTGTATTGTGTTTTTCCCTCCGGAAGCACCAGTTCCACGTTCTGCACGGCGGTCAGCTGCGGGCAGAGCCGATCCTCCTGAAAGACAGCACCGACCCGGCCCACGCCCTGCACCGTGCCCGAATCCGGCGCTTCCAGCCCCATCAGGATGCGGAGCAGGGTGGTCTTGCCCCAGCCGCTGGGGGCCCAGAGAACGGCAGGCTCCGCAAGGGTCAGATCCAGATCCTCAAAGAGCGTTTTTTCTCCAAAGTGTTTTGTTAATCCGCAAATTTCCAGTTTGTTAATCATTTTCTGCCACATCCTCTCCCAACACGCGGGCCACTGCCTTGTCCAGCAGGGCCAGGAACAGCTTCTCAAAGCCTGCGCTCAGCAGGATGATGACGAACGTCCAGGCGAACATTTCCCCGGTAGAGAGTGTGATCTTTGCCCGGTAGAGGGCATCTCCGATGCTGCCATCGGGCAGGCCGATGACCTCGGCGGCCACACCGCTCTTCCAGCAGATGCCCAGCGCCACGCTGCACCCCTGCCGGAAGGCCGGCAGAATGGCGGGCAGCCAGATGGCTTTGACCCGCCGGGCCAGCGGCAGGTGGAACACCTGTGCCATTTCCAGCAGCTGCACGTCCGCGCTCTCGATGCCGGTGCGCACGGCACTGTACAGCACGGGCAGGACCATCAGAAAGCTGATGAGGATGGAGAGCGACCGCCCGCTGACCCACACCAGCGCCAGAATGATGAAGCTGGCCACCGGCGTGGCCTTGACCAGCTGGATGACCGGGGCCAGCAGCGTGTCCACCCAGGCCCAGCGCTCGGCGGCAGCCGCCAGCAGAACGCTGACCACCACGCCCAGCGCAAAACCCAGCAGGATATGCCCGGCGCTGAACCCCACCCGCTGCCAGAAATCGGCCTGCGGCAGCAGCTCCATCAGGGTGCCCGCCGCCTGAATGGGTGACACCAGAAAGACCTCCTGCCCGATGGCCATGGCCGCCGCCTGCCAGACGGCCAGCCAGAACATGGCCGCCGCCAGCAGCCCTGCGCGGCGCTTTTTTGTCTGTTTCATTTTACCTGCTCCGTTCTCACTCAAAAAGAGCCGTGCGGCTGCACGGCTCTCCTTTTTACCGGTTTACTGAAAACTGCGCTGGACGCTTCGCCAGAACACCTGACCGGGCGTGGCCTTGGTGTAGTAGAAGTTTGCATCCGGAAGCTTGCCGCCCACTGCAGCGGGGGAAGCATCATACAGCACCTTGAGGTAGGCGTTGACATCGGCCTTCATCTCGTCCCCCACACGGTAAACGATGTTGCACTGGGGCAGCGCCTTCTGGGCAATGGCCTTTTTGGCCACCACGCCGGTCTCCTCGCAGAGAGCCGCCGTACCGGCAATATCTGTCTGGGCGGCCTTGATGCTCTTCTCGTAATCCCGCAGGAAATTTGCCACGATGTCCGGGTTCTCTTTGGCGTACTCGGTGCGGACAACGGTGACACCCGTGATGAGCTGGGTGTCACAGACCTTGTTCCACTCCCTGGTCAGGTCCAGCACCACCCGCAGGCTGCTGTCCTTCAGCTGGGCGGCGGTCACATAGGGCTGGGGCAGAACGGCAATGGCATCCTTTTTGGAGGCGGCCATCTGGGCGGTCACCTCAGATGCCTCGCTGTAATACTCGATCTTCACATCCTTGTCGGGGTCCAGGCCATTCTTGGTGAGCAGGTAGCGCAGAACATACTCCGGCGTGGTGCCCTTGCCGGTGGACAGGATGGTGCGGCCCTTCAGGTCGGCAAAACTGTGGACACTGTCGCCTTTTTCCACCACATACAGCACGCCCAGCGTGTTCACGGCCATCACCTGGATGCCGCCATTGGTCTTCTGGTAAAGGGTCGCGGCCAGGTTGGCGGGGATAGCGGCCATATCCAGCTCACCCTTGATGAGCTTGGGCACGATCTCATCCGCTGCACCGTAGAGCTGCAAGTCGTAGTGCTGGCTGGCCTTGCCGCTGCGCTCCATATCCAGCAGATTGACCAGGCCCATGGTGGTGGGGCCCTTCAGGCCCGCAATGCGCACGCCGCTTTCTGTTTTGGCGGCAAAAGCCCCGCAGGCCAGCAGGCTGATCATCAGCGCCGCCGACAGCAGCAGGGAAGTCAGTTTTTTCATCATGGTTCAGATTCCTTCCTCTCTTTGTTGTTCCAACCAGAAACAAAATTTGCAAATTTTGCAAAATCATTTGCTTTACGCGCTCAAGTTTACTATAATGGAGCTAAAAATACCGTTGCCCATGCAACGGAATTGCAGAAGGGCGGTGAGGGCCCGGGGAAAACCTCACGGAACTGACATGGAAAACTATCTGCCGCTGTTACAATCCACCTCTCTTTTTGCCGGGATCTCTGCCGGGGAACTGCGCCCCCTGCTCAGTGAGCTTGGGGCCTGCATCCGCAGTTATGGCCGGGGCGAGGCGCTGGTGCAGGCCGGGGCCCCCAGCCGCCGGGTCGGCGTTGTGCTGACCGGAAGCATTGAAGCCTACCGCCCGGCACCGGGCGGGGCACGGATCCCCATCACCCACATGGGGCCGGGGGGCGTGTTTGGCGACGTGCTGGGCGGTTCCAGCCTGGACAGCCCAGTCACGGTGGTGGCATCCGCCCCCTGCGAGGTCCTGCTCTTCCCCTACGAGAAGCTGCTCCAGCCGGACGGCTCCACCGCCCGCCAGCGCCTGCTGCAGAATCTGGTGCGGACCATCAGCGATAAATATTTCCTGCTCTCCCGCCGGGTGGACCTGCTGGTGATGAAGACCCTGCGGGCCAAGGTCTGCGCCTACCTGCTCAGCGAGGCCGAGCAGCAGGGCAGCATGACCTTTACCATCCCCTTCTCCCGCATCCAGTTGGCCGATTACCTCAACTGCGACCGCAGCGCCCTTTCCCGGGAGCTGAGCCTGATGCAGCGGGACGGCCTGCTGGACACCTACCGTTCCAGCTTCAAGCTGCTGGAGCCGGAGGCTCTGCGGCAGATGATTCTATAAAAGGAAAGTGATCTGTAACTATGTCTAAACCAATTCTCTGGATCGTGATTCCCTGCTACAACGAGGAGCAGGTGCTGCCCATTACAGCGCCGATGTTCCTGCAAAAGATCACCAGCCTCACCGAAAAAGGCATGATCAGCGACAAGAGCCGGGTGCTGTTCGTCAACGATGGTTCCCGCGATAAGACCTGGGAGCTCATCTGCGGCTTTGCAAAGCAGGACGCGCATTTCATCGGCATTTCCCAGAGCCGGAACCGGGGCCATCAGAACGCCGTGCTGGCGGGCCTGATGGAGGCCCGCGCCAACAACTGCGACATCACCATCTCCATTGACTGTGATGGTCAGGATGACATCAACGCCATGGACGAGATGGTGCAGAAATATCTGGACGGTGCCGAGGTGGTCTACGGCGTGCGCAGCCGCCGGGACACCGATACCTTCTTCAAGCGGTTCACTGCCGAGGGCTTCTACCACCTGATGAATGCCCTTGGTGCGGATATCGTGTTCAACCACGCCGACTACCGGCTCATCAGCGCCCGGGTGCTGGACAGCTTTGCCGACTACAAGGAGGTCAACATCTTCCTGCGCGGCATGGTGCCGCTGGTGGGCTACCCCAGCGATACCGTCTACTACGAGCGCCACGAGCGTCTGGCCGGTGAGAGCCATTACCCGCTCCGCAAGATGCTGGCCCTCGCCTTTGATGGCATCACCAGCCTGTCGAACAAGCCCATCCGCCTCATCACCGGGGCCGGCATCGTGGTCAGCCTCATCAGCTTCATCGGCGTCGTCTGGGCCATCGTGCAGGCGGTCAGGGGCAGCGTCGTGGCCGGCTGGGCCTCCACCATCTGCATCGTCTGCTTCATGGGCGGCGTCCAGCTGGTCTGTCTGGGCGTCATCGGCGAATACGTCGGCAAGATCTACATGGAAACCAAGGCCCGCCCCCGCTACATCATCAGCGAGCGGACATGGGCACCCTACGAAAGGAAGTATCACGGATGAGCAAACAGAGCTGGCGGGGCAGCACCCTGCTGAACCCGGAACCGCCGGTGCTGGTCTCCTGCGGCGGGCTGGAGCAGCCCAACCTCATCACCATCGGCTGGACAGGCACCATCTGCACCCAGCCCAGCATGGTATCCATCAGCGTTCGTCCCGAACGGTACAGCCACCACCTCATCAAGGAGAGCGGACAGTTTGCCATCAACCTGCCCACTGAACAGCTGGTGCGTGCGGTGGACTGGTGCGGCGTGAAGAGCGGCCGCGACAACGACAAGTTTGCCGCCTGCAAGCTCCATGCCGCCCCGGGCAGCGTTCTGACCGACTGCCCCATCCTGGAGGAGAGCCCGGTCAATCTGGAATGCAGGGTCACGCAGGTCATCCCACTGGGCAGCCATGATCTGTTCCTGGCCGAAGTCGTGGCCTGCGATGTGGATGAGAGCCTGCTGGATGAAAACGGCAAGCTCTGCCTGGACAAGGCAAAGCTGATCGTGTACAGCCACGGCGAGTACCTGAGCCTGGGCAAAAAGCTGGGCACCTTCGGGTACAGCGTGCGGAAAAAGAGACCCGGAAAACGGAAAAAATGATCTGACCTGCAAAAGGCGGGGCATCAGTGCAGTAATCTGATGCCCCGCCTTTTTCTGTTTTGTTCCCTTCTCCCAACAACAAAAAGCCCCGCCGGCAGAGGGAATTGCCAGCAGGGCTCCGGAAATGTCAATAGGAACTTAACTTGGTTCTCCTATCAGGAGAGCTGTCGAGCGGATACGAGACGGAGTGGTTTAATCCTCCGCGCCCTCATCCAGGTTGCCCAGCTTCTTGGCCTGCTCCACCACAGCGGGCACCAGCATCTCGGGCAGGATCTCGTAGCGGGCAAACTCGGTGGTGAACCAGCCGCGGCCCTGGGTGATCTGCCGGATAAAGGTGGTGAAGTTGCTCAGCTCAGCCAGCGGGACCTCGGCAATGACGGTCTGCATGCCATCCTCATCGGGTTCCATGCCCAGCACGCGGCCGCGGCGCTTGGTCACATCGCCCATGATATCGCCGGTGTTGTCGTTGGGGACATGGGCCTTCAGGGTATGGATGGGCTCCAGAATGACGGGGCCTGCCTCGGGCATTGCAGCCTTATAGGCCAGCTTTGCAGCCATGATAAAGGCCATCTCGGAGCTGTCCACGGGGTGGTAGCTGCCATCCAGCAGGGTAGCCTTCAGGCCGACCACAGGATAACCGGCCAGCACGCCCTTTTCGGCGGCAAGGCGGACACCCTTTTCCACAGCCGGGAAGAAGTTCTTGGGCACGCTGCCGCCGAACACCTTTTCCTCAAACACGACCTGCTCGCTGTCACAGGGCTCGAAGTTGATGACGACATCGCCGAACTGGCCGTGGCCGCCGGTCTGCTTCTTATGGCGGCCCTGCTTCTGGCAGGCCTTGCGGATGGACTCACGGTAGGCAATGCGGGGAGCTTCCAGACCGATCTCCACGCCGAACTTATTCTTCAGTTTGGCCTTGACCACATCCAGATGCTGCTCACCCAGGCCACCAATGATCTGCTGGTGGGTCTCGGCGTTATTGATGTAACTCAGGGTCGGATCCTCTTCCATCAGGCGGGCCAGCGCGCTGGAGATCTTGCCCTCATCGCCCTTTTTGGCCACGGTGACTGCCATGAACAGGCTGGGCAGCGGGAAGGCAGCGGCAGGCAGCTTGACCACGCGGGAAGCATCGCACAGGGTATCGCCGGTCTTTGCGCTGACCAGCTTTGCCACAGCGCCGATATCACCGGCACCGATGCCGTCGGTCTCGGTCTGCTTCTTGCCGATGACGGTCAGGGGCTTGCCGATCTTCTCGGTCTCGCCGGTGCGGGCGTTGACCAGAGCAGCGCCGCCGGTCACCTTGCCGCTGATCACGCGCAGGTAGCTCAGCTTGCCCACAAACGGGTCAGCCACAGTCTTAAAGACATAGGCTGCGGTGGGCTCGGTCTCATCACAATGCAGCTCCACAGGCTCGCCGCTGGCATTCTCGGCCAGGATGGCGGCATCGTGCTGCGGGCTGGGCAGGAGCTTGTGCATATTGAACAGCAGCATATCCAATGCCTGCTGGTTGACGGCGCTGCCGCAGAACACGGGGGTGATCAGGCCGTCCTTAACGCCCTTGCGCATTCCCTCAACAATCTCCTCGGTCGTAAAGGGTTCACCGCCGAAGAACTTTTCCATCAGCTCATCGTCGGTCTCGGCAATGGCCTCGCTCATAGCCTCGATCAGGCCCTGGAAGCGGTGGCCGATATCGGGCAGCTCCACCTGGATCTGCTTGCCGCTCTCATACTTGAAGGCCTTCTGGCTGAACAGGTTGATGTAGACAGGGGTGCCGTCGTCCAGCTTGGCGGGCACAACACAGGGGCAGACGGTGGAGCCGAACTTGATCTTCATCTCCTCCAGGATCTTGAAGTAGTTGGCATTTTCCAGGTCGCACTTGGAGATGAACACCATGGTGGCCTTGCCGTTCTTGCGGGCCAGCTGGAAGGCTTTCTCCGCGCCCACGGTCACGCCGCTGCGGCCGGAAACACACACCAGCACGCTCTCGGCAGCGCGGATGCCCTCATACTCACCTGCCTCAAAGTCGAACAGGCCCGGCGCATCGATCAGGTTGTACTTGATGCCTT
>OIJG01000243.1_pt1 | contig 11411 bp, 9 predicted proteins | sample 1583531 | NCBI WGS metagenome assembly OIJG01 (sample SAMN02674605, study PRJEB24791) | human gut metagenome, SKBSTL067 | isolation source: stool | host: Homo sapiens | place: USA | reverse complement strand
ATTATCACAAGACGACGCAGGCCTATGAAGAGGCCAAGGCGTTGCTTTTTGATTGGCCGCAGTTAAAGACCGCCGTTATCAACGCTGACGATGCGGCAGGGCGTCGCTTTATCGTCCGTACGCTGGAGCGTGGCGTGCGCACGATCGCAACGAGTTTGTACGAAGACTGTGTCGTCGAGGGTTGCGAAATGCTCACCGCCGGCGACATCATGCACGACGAAAGCGGCATGCGCTTTACGCTGCGCTGGCAGAACGAGAACCATGAGGTTCGCACGCAGGTCTTCGGGCGGTTTAACGTGAGTAACCTTCTGGAGGCGGCGGGAGCCGCTTTGAGTCTCGGGTTTGAGGTAGAGGCTATCTGCCGCGCGATCGAAACGCTGCATGCGCCGGCGGGAAGACTGCAAAGCGTCACGCGGCCTCAATCGCCGCTTGCGGTAGTGGATTACGCGCATACGCCCGACGCTTTGGAAAAGGTGCTCGGTGCATTGCGAGAGACGGCTGAGAGCCGAGGCGGAAAGTTAATTTGTGTGTTCGGCGCCGGCGGCGATCGCGACACGGGTAAACGTCCCATCATGGGGGAGGTGGCCTCAAGGCTGGCCGACGCTTGTGTGATCACGAGCGACAATCCGCGAACGGAAGAACCGGCGAGCATTGCGCAAGCGATTGCTGTCGGGGTGCCTGCCGAACGCAAAGACACGGTGCGTGTGGAACTTGATCGCCGTACGGCCATCGTGGAGAGCATCTGCTCGGCGCAGGATCGCGACGTGATTTTGATTGCCGGCAAGGGGCACGAGGATTATCAGGAAATCGCCGGCGTACGGCATCCTTTCGACGATTTGGAAACGGCGCGCGAAGCCTTTAACGAACGGTACACGCGTCTGGCACAGAAAAACTGAAGACGAAGATGGTTGGAAAGAACACTTGGACAATGAGCACGCTCGAGCATGCGCTCGCAGGAGTCATTGTGCGCACGCTCGGCAACACCACGGGGGCTGATTTGGGTCCGGTGTGCACCGATTCGCGACAGGTGCGACAGGGCAGTGTTTTTGTTGCACTCAAGGGCGAACGCTTTGACGGACATGACTATGCGGCGCAGGCGGCGCGAGACGGCGCAAGCGTCGTGGTTGTCGAGCGCGACACGGGGGCAAGTTGCCCGCAGATCATTGTGCGTGATACTCAAGAGGCATTGGGTGCCTTGGCGCGAGCCTGGCGCAGCCAGTTTGCCGTGCCGGTGATTTGCGTTGCCGGCAGCAACGGAAAAACCACCACCACGCAGATGATCGCTTCGATTCTTCGCTCTTTTGTCGGTGAATCGCGCGTTGTGGCAACAGAAAAAAATTACAACAACCACATCGGCGTACCGACTACCCTGCTACGGTTAAAACCGGAACATGACCTTGCCGTCATTGAGATGGGCGCCAACCATCCGGGGGAAATCAAGTTTCTTTGCGAAATAGCCGAACCGGATTATGGTATTATCACTAACGTAGGCAAAGCTCATCTGGAGGGATTCGGTTCTTTCGAAGGAGTTATCAAGACCAAAGGAGAGCTTTATGATTTCCTCCGCAAGAAAGATGCCATCACCTTTATCCATCACGATAACCCCTATTTGATGAATATCTCACAGGGACTGAACCTGATTTCTTATGGAACAGAAGATGATCTCTATGTCAATGGCCGGATTACCGGCAATTCGCCTTATCTTGCTTTCGAATGGAAAGCCGGTAAAGACGGTGAAGCCCATCAAGTCTGTACACAATTGATCGGAGAATATAATTTCCCCAATGCCCTGGCTGCAATCACTATCGGACGTTTCTTCGGAGTGGAAACAAAGAAGATCGATAAAGCTCTGGCAGAGTATACGCCACAGAACAACCGTTCCCAACTTAAAAAGACAGAAAATAACACGCTTATCATCGACGCATATAACGCAAACCCAACCAGCATGATGGCTGCCTTGCAAAACTTCCGGAATATGACAGTTCCCCACAAGATGCTCATATTAGGAGATATGCGCGAACTGGGTGCTGATAGCCCGGCCGAACACCAGAAAATCGTTGACTACATCAAAGAAAGTAATTTTGAGAAAGTATGGCTCGTGGGAGAACAGTTTGCCGCAAGTGAACATTCTTTTAAAACTTATGCAAATGTGCAGGAAGTTATAAAGGATTTGCAAGAAGATAAACCCAAAGGATATACTATTCTCATTAAAGGTTCCAATGGAATCAAACTTAGTTCAACGGTAGAATTTCTATAAAGCCGGAATGATAAACGGTGAACGGTAAACGGTGAATAATGGATATGATATAGTCAACCATTATTCACCGTTCACCGTTTATCATTCACCGTTGTTGTTCATAGGTTGCCTTTTACTGCTTATTTATTTTCATCCTCGGTCGTACGACATAATAGGCCACTAAACTAGCCAGAACCGCCCCTGTTGTATTGGCCGCAAAATCCAACCAGTCTCCACCCCGGTAAGTAGTACAATATTCCTGCAACAATTCCACACAACCACTAAAAAGTACAGGGCAAAGGAATGCGCCTACCCATGCATGCCATATCGGAGCATTGTCCCTGCGATGTGCACGCAAAAATTCCAGCCACAACATTCCCGACATACCAAAATACATACAAACATGAACCAGTTTGTCGAGGTTGGGAATTTCATCTAAATCCGTCTTAGGCGGTTTAAAGAACGACAGATAAATCACTGTCAGAATGATAAAAAGCGAGATCGGATATTTCTTAATATAAGATAGCATATCTAAATAATATTACAATTTTCGTGCAAATATAAGTATCATTTTCTATATTTGCGCTCTAATACGTATATTTTATAACGATTTGTAAGATAAAACAAGATTTATGGCAAAAAATGATAGAGCAAACTTCGGCAGTAAATTAGGAGTCATACTCGCTTCTGCCGGCTCTGCAGTCGGATTGGGTAATATATGGAGGTTTCCCTATGAAACAGGAAACCATGGAGGCGCTGCTTTTATATTGATCTATTTAGGCTGCATTCTTCTTCTGGGATTGCCTATTATGATTGCCGAGTTCCTGATAGGACGCCGTTCGAGAGCTAACACAGCTAGAGCATATCAGAAATTAGCACCTGGAACACATTGGCGTTGGGTAGGACGCATGGGAGTATTGGCAGGCTTCCTGATACTTAGTTATTATGCTGTAGTAGCAGGATGGACACTCGAATATATTTTTGAAGCTGCTACTAATGGCTTTGCCGGAAAAACCTCCGGAGAGTTCATATCCTCTTTTCAACAATTCTCCAGCAGCCCATGGAGACCGGTTGTATGGTTGGTGGCATTCTTGTTGATTACTCATTTCATCATTGTGAAAGGGGTAGAAAAAGGAATCGAAAAGTCCTCCAAGATCATGATGCCTACCCTGTTTATCATTATCCTCATACTGGTTGTTTGCTCGGTCACTCTGCCGGGAGCCGGTGCAGGTATCGAATTCCTGCTCAAGCCCGACTTTAGCAAAGTGGACGGAAATGTATTTTTGAGTGCCATGGGACAGGCGTTCTTCTCATTGAGTTTGGGAATGGGATGCCTTTGCACGTACGCCTCCTATTTCAGCAAAGAAACCAACCTGACTAAAACAGCTTTCAGCGTAGGAATCATTGATACCTTTGTGGCGATACTAGCCGGATTTATCATTTTCCCGGCAGCTTTTTCCGTAGGCATACAACCTGATTCTGGTCCGAGTCTGATCTTTATCACCCTGCCTAATGTATTCCAACAGGCATTTAGCGGAGTTCCCATACTGGCATATATATTCTCTGTCATGTTCTACGCGTTGTTGGCAATGGCTGCTTTAACTTCTACTATTTCCTTGCACGAAGTAGTAACCGCTTATTTACATGAGGAGTTCAACCTCTCCCGTGGAAAAGCAGCAAGGTTAGTCACCGGCGGTTGTGTCTTCCTCGGAATATTCTGTTCATTATCACTGGGAGTCATGAAAGGATTTACCGTTTTCGGACTGGGCATGTTCGACCTCTTCGATTTTGTAACAGCTAAAATCATGTTACCACTGGGCGGATTGTGCATCTCCCTCTTTACCGGATGGTATCTGGACAAGAAGATTGTATGGTCGGAGATTACCAATGACGGTTCATTAAAGGTACCGGTATACAAACTCATTATCTTTATATTAAAATATATGGCACCAATCGCCATCTCACTGATATTTATCAATGAACTGGGATTAATCAAGCTATAATGTGGAAAGACTTCCTTTATTATACTAAAACTGAACGACAAGGCATTATCGTCCTTGTCGTTCTTATTTTAGGAGTATATGCCGCCCCTAAACTCTTCTCCTTTTTCACACACGCTGAAGATACCGACTGCAGAGAGAACGAGAAGTTCGATAAGGAATACAACGACTTTATTTCCTCCCTCCGGGAAACCCAACCTCACCAAAAGTCCGGTCATTCTTTTCAATCATCCCCTCAAAGGGAAATCAAACTTGCGGTGTTCGATCCGAACATCGCAGACTCTACTACTTTTCTTTCGCTTGGGTTACCATCCTGGATGATAAAGAATATCCTGCACTATCGCTATAAACAAGGTAAATTCCGCCACCCGGAAGATTTCCGAAAGATATATGGACTCACGGAAGAACAATACCAGACTCTTCGTCCTTATATACAAATTACAGAAGATTTCAGTTCGACAAATAAAGACACGGTACGATTGTTAACCGCACCAAGCATACAACGGGACACCCTTGTGAAATATCTCCCGGGAACTGTCATCAGTCTCAACTCCGCAGATACCACCGAACTGAAGAAGATTCCGGGAATCGGAAGCAGCATTGCCCGGATGATTGTGAATTACCGCGAACGGCTGGGGGGCTTTTGCCGGATAGAGCAGTTACAGGAGATTCATCTAAAGGCAGAGAAACTCCGTTCGTGGTTCTCCATTGACACCCATCAGACACGCCGCATCAATTTAAATAAAGCCGGCATGGAACGAATGATGCATCATCCATACATAAACTACTACCAAGCAAAGGTTATCATAGAATATCGAAAAAAGAAAGGATTCTTAAAAAGTCTGAAGCAATTATCTCTCTACGAGGAGTTCACTCCTATTGATCTTGAACGGCTAGAGCCCTACATTTGTTATAATTAATAAAAAAAAGATGCATTCCTATCACACCAGACAAGAATGCATCACACACAAACAAAACAAACACTCTACTATCATCTTCACAGACTTCCGTAGAGAAGCGACTATAAATATATAGCTAAAAGATAGAACACTTGCAAGGCTCTACCTTTTTGGTATACATTTTTAGAAATTAGGTTCTCTAATTAATCTTTTTTAATCATACCATCCACCATATGAACGGTCCGGTCCGTAATTTTGGCAAGCCCCTCGTCATGCGTCACAATGACAAAAGTCTGCCCCAGCCGGTCTCTCAAATCGAAGAATAGCTGATGTAAATCTTCTTTATTATGTGTATCCAGACTACCGGATGGTTCGTCTGCCAGAATAACTGCCGGATCGTTGATTAAAGCCCTCGCTACCGCTACCCGTTGTTTCTCGCCTCCCGACAATTCATTCGGTTTATGAGAAGCCCTGTCAACCAGTCCCATAAAATCCAGAATCTTCATGCCGCGTTCGTGCGCCTCCTTCGAAGATACTCCGGCGATTAAGGCGGGAATCATCACATTTTCCAATGCCGTGAACTCCGGCAGTAGTTGGTGAAACTGGAAAACAAAACCAATATTCTTATTACGAAATGCAGATAGTTCTTTCTCTTTCATCCGGCTCACCACTGTTCCGTCAATCTGCACCACACCTGCATCCGGTTCATCTAAAGTGCCCATTATCTGCAATAACGTAGTTTTACCCGCACCGCTCGGGCCTACAATACTAACAATTTCTCCTTTGTTGATTTCCAGATCAATGCCTTTCAACACCTGTAATGAGCCGAAACTCTTCGTAATCCCTTCTAGTTTTATCATAATAGCCTTATAATCGTTTAATGACATATTCAGCCAGATAGCACCCAAACACGGCCGGCATATAACTAACTGTTCCACATGTCGATTTCTTATTCTGTTCATCCTCCGTCAGCAATACCGCTTTCGGATCGGCTTGCTCCGTACTGAATACCACCGGAAGTTTCCGTTTCATTCCCATCTTCTGCAAACGCTTTCGCACAGCCTTACTCAAACCGCAATGATACGTCTCCCAAAGATCGGCAAAACGAACCTGAGTAATGTCACTCTTCGCCCCTGCTCCCATACTGGAAACTATCTTTATACGACGTTTCATCGCTTCATAAATCAGAAAGCATTTCGGACTGATCGTATCAATAGCATCTACTATAAAATCATATTTATCGGCATCCAGCAGTTCCGGTATATTTTCATCCTTCAGGTAAACAGGAAGGACAGTCAGCTCAATCGCCGGATTTATATCTTTATAACGGGCTGCCAACACTTCCGCTTTCGTCCTCCCCAGCGTGGAATGCATGGCCGGCAACTGACGATTCATATTAGTAGGCTGCACTGTATCGGCATCTACAATCGTCATCCGCCCGACACCTGCACGGCAAATCATCTCGGCGGCATAAGCACCTACTCCACCCAGTCCCACGACCAATACGTGCGCGTTCCGGATGCGTTCCATCTTTTCCTCCCCTAACAGGAGTTCCGTTCTCTGTTGCCAGTCGTATCTTTCCATTAGTTTTTCTTTAACCATTTATAGAACCATTTGCCGACCTTCTCATAATGTTGAGACTCATTATGTCCACGAGGATCGGAGAATGACACAATTTCCTGCGGTTCGCCAAACTGGTCGGGATACAGGATTATCAAACTATTATTAGAGAAATATTTTCCTAATTGTGCCGGGAGACGCTCAAAAGAGGGATCATAAGAGATAGAGCCGCGACGGGCAGAGATAACTACCAATAAATGGTCATAATTCACCTGCCCTGTCAACAGCAAGAGATCCTCCCACTCCTCCAATATGGAGAATTCCGTCGGAGTACCTGCATGTCGCTTTTTCACAAGTTGCTGAACACGCATCAATGTACGCTCATTGGCAAAAAAATGCACCCGACAGCCCAGGATACTTCCCATACGGCAGAAGTGTTCCACCCATTTAGAGAATCCCGACTCATATTCGGCCTTTGGCGGAACGGCAATATTGATTCGACGCAGGGTATTAACAGGCATCAGGAATTTGGCAATCATCACTTCACGATGCGTACCTTTCAACAGACTTTCGGCCAGATGTCCGAAGAAAGAGTCGACAATATTTGCTTTCCGGTGCAGACCGATCACAATATCCGTAGCTTCATACTCCTTGATTGTATGGATAATCCCCGAAGCAATATTCAAGTCATAGCGACTCACCATCGTAACAGGCACATCGGCAGCAGCGGCAATCATAGCCGCCTTCTCCAGATTACGTTTACCCTGCTGCTCTTTCTTCTCCGAACTGTTATTGTCATTGATAACGTTCAATGCCACCAATGCATTTTTCTGCTTAGCATCCTTTATTACTAAAGCCAGATTAATCAAATCTTCAATCGTCTCCGGGTTAGCCACCGGAATCAAGATTTGTTCCGTATTTACTTTCTTAGCTTCTTCTTCCGCCTGCACATTTTCATCCAGAGCAAAACGACGTGCCGAACGTTCGGTTACCAAAGAACTGATGACACAAGTGAAAAGTATCATCACTACCGTACCGTTCAATACATCATCATTCAGCAACCGTTCTCCATTCTCCATAATGATTTCATGACCGATCAACACTGCTGCCAGTGTAGCTGCGGCCTGCGCATTACTTAAACCGAATATCATGCTCCGTTCATTCGACTGCATCCGATAGATCTTTTGTGTGATCCAGGCAGCCAGCCATTTACTAAAGGTTGCCACCACTGTCATCACAATAGCCACTTTCAATGCTTCACCTCCGGTAAACAGGCTTCTTACATCAATAATCATTCCGACACCAATCAGAAAATAGGGAATAAACAGTGCATTTCCCACAAATTCCAACCGGTTCATCAAAGGAGATACATGAGGAATCAGGCGATTCAATACCAAGCCCGCCAGGAAAGCTCCTAAGATTCCTTCCATTCCTACAAATTCCATCAATCCTCCTCCGAGGAAAACCATCGCCAGCACAAACACAAACTGCATCACGCTGTCATCGTACTTCCGGAAGAACCAGCGTCCGATACGGGGGAAAAAGAATACAATCAGGAATCCGAGGAAAGCCACTTTTGCCACAAGAAATACCCAGAACCAGCCATCGACAGTCCCCTTAAACATGCCTCCTATGACGGCAAGAATAATCAAAGCAAGGGTGACGGTAACAGCAGTACCACCAATGGTGATATTGACACAGCGCAAACGAGACAGTCCGTAACGACTAATAATAGGATAAGCAATTAAGGTATGGGAAGCATACATACTTGCCAACAGCACCGCCGTGAGAAAACCATATCCCAGCATACTCATACTACTCCATATTCCCAACGCCATAGGAATCAGAAAAGTGAGCCAGCCAAACACAACACTTTTCGTCCGGTTCTTCTTAAAGTCCTCCATATCCATTTCGAGCCCGGCAAGAAACATAATATAATATAATCCCACTTTGCCGAAGAGTTCGAAACTGCTGTCACGGTCGAGCACATGAAAGCCGTGTTCGCCAATCAATACACCCGCCAGAATCATGCCTATAATATGAGGTATATGAAGACGTCCGAGGATCATCGGAGCAAAGAGAATGATAATCAATACCAAAAAGAATACCCAAGTCGGGTCGGTAATCGGTAAGGTTAAATTAAAATCAAACAGGTTCATAGGCTGTGGCTTTAGGAATTCAATGCAAAGGAACAAAAAAGTTTGCAGAATCACAATGAATGTCCAGACGTATTATTCAGTAGTCAATTACTCACCTTACTACTTTTTTTCCCCCGCTTACCTATCAAGATCTATTTCATTAGGCACTTTTATTTCGTTCTACTATAGTGTCTCTTGCGTATGACTATAGTTATACGCAAAGGAGACTATAGTTATCCTTGCGTTACACTATAGTGAAACGAAGTAATATTAGGCAATAAAGATAATCTTATCAGGCTACGAAACCAATCCGATTCGCATCGCGGCGGAAAACGCATCCCTTTGGGTACATTTATCCCGTCCAACAACCACACTTGATTATACGTAAGGTTAAAGAAATCCGCCAAAAAACTGAAATATTTCTCTCAAAAGCGATGTTTATATGCTAAATTGTTATAATTTTGCAGCCAAATCTTTTCTATTCGACAGGATAAGGAGAGAAATTCAATATTCACAATTTAACAAAAGAAAAAGATGAAAGTAGCTATTGTTGGCGTAAGCGGAGCCGTAGGACAAGAGTTCCTGCGCGTGCTCGATGAGAGAAACTTCCCGATGGACGAGTTAGTTTTGTTCGGTTCTAAACGTAGTGCCGGAACAACATATACTTTCCGCGGTAAACAGATCGAGGTGAAACTCTTACAACACAACGATGACTTTAAAGGGGTAGACATTGCTTTCACTTCTGCCGGTGCAGGAACATCTAAGGAGTTCGAGAAAACAATTACCAAGTATGGTGCTGTGATGATCGACAACTCCAGCGCTTTCCGTATGGATGCCGATGTGCCTTTGGTGGTGCCTGAAGTAAATGCAGAGGATGCATTGGAACGTCCGCGCGGCGTTATCGCCAACCCTAATTGTACGACTATCCAGATGGTAGTTGCACTGAAAGCCATCGAAAAGCTTTCTCATATAAAAACCGTGCACGTGTCTACCTATCAGGCAGCAAGTGGTGCGGGTGCCGCTGCCATGGACGAATTGTACGAACAATATCGTCAGGTATTGGCAAACGAACCTGTGACTGTAGAGAAGTTTGCCTATCAGTTGGCTTTCAACCTGATTCCGCAGATCGACGTGTTTACAGAAAACGGTTATACGAAAGAAGAGATGAAGATGTATAATGAAACACGCAAGATCATGCATTCTGACGTAAAAGTTAGCGCAACTTGCGTACGTGTTCCTGCATTACGTGCTCACTCTGAAAGTATTTGGGTAGAAACTGAACGTCCGATTTCCGTAGAAGAAGCTCGTGAAGCGTTCGCTAACGGTGAAGGTCTGGTGCTGCAGGACAATCCGGCTGAAAAAGAATATCCGATGCCGTTGTTCCTGGCAGGTAAAGATCCGGTATACGTAGGCCGTATCCGCAAAGACCTGACAAACGAAAACGGATTGACTTTCTGGATTGTAGGTGACCAGATTAAGAAAGGGGCTGCCCTGAATGCTGTTCAGATTGCCGAATATTTGATTAAAGTAAAAAATATCTAATATAACAGACTGGATATAATATCCGGACAACTATAGATAAGCCCAATAAATCAGCCGGTTTGCAATGTGATAGTGATCACAATGCAAGCCGGTTTTTTATTCTCCAAGCCGTAATTAGAGAGAAAATACCTATTCGTAGGTAAGAAGTCACTAGTTATAGGTATCAGCATTTGCCAAAATAACTATTTATAGCGATTGATACAAACTCGTTTTTTATCGAATTTTGCGCAAAACTTATCTATGAAATATTGTCTTTTTAATATAGCATTCTGGGTGCTACTATTTTTCAATTTATTTGAGGCCGCAGCTAATTCAAACATCTATACAATCTCGGGACGTGTGACCGAGGCAAAAACGAATTCCCCTTTGCCTGGTGCTTCTATTCTCATTAAAGGTACCTATTTGTGGGCCGTATCCAATCAGAAAGGAGAATTTACGATACAAGGAGTACAGGAGGGAAAATATAATCTGGAGGTTTCTTTTCTTGGTTATGTACCGGCAACAAATCCCGTAAATGTACGCAGCAATATCAATAACCTTCCTATCATACTCAAAGAAAATACACTTGCACTGGATGATGTAGTCGTCACTGCACAAGCACCCAAAAATGAATTAAACACGACGCTCACTATCGGAAATCATGCATTGGAACATCTACAGGTGTCCAACGTGAGCGATATCTCCGCTCTCCTTCCGGGAGGAAAAACTAAAGTGCCGGATCTTACCACCAATAATATCTTCTCATTACGCGACGGAGGGTCAACAGCCGGTAATGCCGCATTTGGAACAGCCGTAGAAGTGGATGGGGTTCGTATTGGAAACAATGGTTCGTTTGGCAATATGAGCGGAGTGGATACCCGGAATATCACTGTTGCAGATATTGAATCGGTGGAAGTCATCACCGGAGTGCCTTCGGCAGAATATGGAGACTTGAATAGTGGTATGGTCAAGATTCACACCCGGAAAGGGAAAACACCCTGGAACATATTGCTGTCTATCAATCCTCGCACCGAACAGGTTTCATTTGCTAAAGGAT
>OIJG01000235.1_pt1 | contig 11828 bp, 7 predicted proteins | sample 1583531 | NCBI WGS metagenome assembly OIJG01 (sample SAMN02674605, study PRJEB24791) | human gut metagenome, SKBSTL067 | isolation source: stool | host: Homo sapiens | place: USA | reverse complement strand
TGGTGCCTGCCACGGTAAACACCGGGCAAGTAAACTCGATTCCCATGCGAGCAATCATGTCTTTCATGCGCTCGAGACCGAGATCCATGGGTTTTTCATGGATTTTGCCGATGTAGTCAAGCCACTCATTGAGACCGGCTTGCTGCCCGGGAGCAGTAAAAGTTGTTGTATTGGCCATTGAGTCGTACTCCATGCCTTTTTTTCTTGGCGGCGCTGATCACACCCGCCGCCCGTGGGTGTCTGCTTCGAATTCGTTTCTAGCGTCTGGCACACACGTCCAGACATTCAATCTCATTATGCCGCGGCTTGACGGCAGCGATGCGCTGCAGATAGCGATCGTTGTCCGCACGGCCGTCTTCATACGCCAATATATGCCAATCGGACGGGATCAGATGCAGCAACTCTCTGTCTTGCAGAAAATGTTGAGGATTCTTCGGCCCGAAATTGAGCATTGTCTGATGTCGCGTGAATGTCTCGTACAAGAAAAAACCGCCGGGTTTGACACAGGAGCATAACGCGTCAAATCGATCACGCCAGAGGTAGTTGATGCCGATGACTGCGTCAAAAGACTCGGGAGCGAAAAACCAATCCTCTTTTTCCAAATCTCGTTGGATATACTGCACCCCTACTAACGGTTCAGGTACAGGATTGATGTCGACCGCCGTCACATCACAACCAAGTCCGACCAAAAAACGCGTGTTGCGACCGTTACCGCTAGCTATCTCAAGAACGCGGGTACCTGTCTTAAGATATGGCGAAAAACGAATGAGCCATGCGCTTGGCAAATCAGCTTTGGTACTCAGGTCGGCAGCCATCGTTAAAGTCCTTTCGCAAAACGTCAGAAGATAGCGTTGACAAGCCAGCTGCCGAACATAAGAAACGGCCGCACAAAATAACTCACAAGCCCGGTCACAATCAAAATCAACAGGATACCCATACCCCAAGGTTCTGTCCTCTGATAGGCAACTGCTGTTTTAAGAGGCAGCAATCCCGAGACAATGCGGCCGCCATCCAGCGGAAGAATCGGTAACAAGTTAAACGCCATGAGCATCAAGTTCACGGAGATGCCGGCGTAGCAGAAATCGAACAAAAGCTGTGCGGCGGCTTGCGATGGCATCATGCCGATAAAAAGCTTCAGAGCAAGAGCCCAAAGTAAAGCTTGAACCAGATTGCAACCAGGACCGGCGAGGGCAACCCAAATCATGTCCGTCTTGGGATTGCGCAGCAAGCGGAAATTAACGGGAACAGGTTTAGCCCATCCGAACAGCAAACTTGATCCACCGCTAATCAGGCTGCCGAGCAATAAAACACCGGGCACCAAAAGCGTCCCAACCGGATCGATGTGCCGAATCGGGTTCATCGTGACGCGGCCGAGTACCCAGGCGGTACGGTCGCCGCAGAGCTTAGCGACGTAGCCGTGCGCGGCTTCGTGCAGCGTAATGGCCAAAATCGCGGGAATGGCCCAGAGAGCAATGGTGGAGACGGTGTCTAACATAATGGTTTTGATGCTACCACGCGAAATAGGAAAAACGATAACGAGAGGCGGCCTGCGGTGAACAATTGTCAATGCGTCAAGACGGTCGGCTTAGAACCCTTCTCTTCTGCCCTAGTTCGTTGATTTTCAGGAGTTTTTACTCCTTGAGAATCAATTTGCGAAATATTTTGAACCGTTTTCCCAAATACAGTTGTTAACGAAAAAATAAAGATCCCCGCCATTTCTGACAGGGATCCTTGATTTGTCTAATTGTTTGTCGGAAGCGCCCGCTTTAAGCAAAGCGCTTCATTGACTCGCAATTAGAACACTGCGCAAGCAGCAAAGCCGAGTACCACGGAGAACACGATGGCGAGCACGCCAGGCAGGAAGAAGGCGTGGTTGAACACCCACTTGCCGATACGGGTCGTACCCGTGTCGTCCATCTGCACGGCACCCAGAAGCGTCGGGTAGGTCGGCAAAACGAACAGCGCGGACACGGCGGCGAAGGAAGCAACCAGCATGTAGGAGTCGCCCGGGTTGCTGGCGGAAATACCGAGAGCAGCAACGACAGCAGGCGTAATGGCCTTAGCGGTAGCAGCCTGAGAGTACAGGAGCATAGCAGCAAAGAAGTACACCACAGCGAGCAGAGCCGGATACTGGGCAACGGTCGCGGCAGAGAATTCCTTGATTTCGGCAGAGTGACCGGACACGAACGTGTCGCCAAGCCAAGCAACGCCGAGCACGCAAACGATAGCCACCATACCGGACTTGAACACGGACGTGGAAGCAACGTTACCAACGTCAATCTTGCAAGCCATAGTGATACCGCAACCAACCAGAAGCATCAAGCTCATGATAGCAGCGTCACGGCCGACAACCACGTTCTTGATGATGCCAACAGCCGGCGAAATAGCGGAAGCATAGAGAACCACGCAGAGAACGCCGATCAGGAAGATACCGACGGAGAGCTTGGCACCGGGCTTGAGGTTGTAAGTGCGAGCACCTTCAGGAGCCTTCACGAGACCCTTAGCCAGACGATCCTTGTAGACAGGGTCGCTGTCGAGGTCGAGGTTCTGAATCATGGTCATCACGAAAGCGGTGAGCATGCAGCCGATGAAGGTCGTCACAATCCAGATACCCAGCAAGGCGGGATAAGACCAGCCGAACGGTTCCAGAACACCGGTCATGTAAATCACAGCAGCCGACACCGGAGAAGCCGTAATGGCGATCTGGGAAGAAACCACAGCGATAGACAGCGGGCAAACAGGACGAATCTTCTGTTCCTTAGCGACTTCAACGATAACCGGGATCATCGAGAAGGCGGTGTGGCCGGTACCGGCGAAAAACGTCAGCACATAGGTCACAACAGGAGCCAGATAGTTGATGTACTTGGGATTGCAACGAAGGATACGTTCAGCAATCTGGACGAGGTAATCAAGACCACCGGCGAGCTGCATTGCGGAAATAGCAGCGATCACGGAGGTGATGATCAAGATCACGTCCCAGGGAATGTTACCCGGCTTCATGCCGAGGCACAAACCCAAAACCAGCACACCGGCGCCGCCGGCGTAGCCGATACCGATGCCGCCAAGGCGAACACCGATGAAAATCGCACCGAGAAGTACGATTATCTGAAGAATAAGCATGATATCCATGACATCTCCAAAGGGGTGTTAACAACTTTGTTTTATTTATGCTACAGAGCAGCTCGCAACGAAAGTCACGGCCGCTCTGCAGTTTCAGATCTCTTGAGGCGGATTCCGGAGACCGCCCCAAGGATTCCCGTAGTTCCGATCAGGTTACTGAACGAACTTCGGTGCAATCAGGTTCTGCAGATTGAACGTGGCATCCCACTCTTCCTGAGTAAGAAGCTTGCGTTCTTCCACAACAACCTGGTGCAGAGACTTGCCCGTGTGATAGCACTCGTGTGCCATTTCAGAGCAAACCTTGTAGCCGAGATGCGGCTTCAAGAGGGTGACGATACCGCAAGAGTTCATAACCATCTGAGCGGTACGTTCGGCATTGGCGGTAATACCATCAATGCACTTCGTGCGCAGGGCGTTGCAAGCGTTGGTGAGCACGCGCATCTGCATGAACAGAGCAAACGTGATCACAGGTTCCATAACGTTGAGTTCGAGCTGACCAGCGGAAGCGGCAAGCATCACCGTGGTGTCGAGGCCGATAGCCAGGAAGCTGGCCTGGTTCGTCACTTCGGGGATAACAGGGTTAACCTTGCCCGGCATGATGGAGGAACCCGGCTGCAACTGCGGCAGGTTCAGTTCGGCGAGGCCGCAACGCGGACCAGAGGCGAGCAGACGGATGTCGTTGCAAACCTTGGTGAGCTTGACAGCGAGGCTCTTCATAGCGCTGGACAGAGCTACATAAGAACCGCAGTCACTCGTGCAAGCAATCAGGTCTTCGCTGTTCTTGAAGTCGATGCCAGTCAGCTCAGCAAGCTTGGCGGAAGCCTTTGCCGGATAATCCGGATGCGAGGTCACGCAGGTACCGATAGCAGTAGCACCGAGGTTGATCGTCTTCAGGTGTTCCTGAGCTTCGCGAATTACCTTGAGTTCGTCCTGAATGGTGAAGCCCCAGCCATGGAATTCCTGACCGAGAGTCATCGGAACTGCGTCCTGGAGGTGGGTACGGCCCATCTTGAGCACGCCCTTGAATTCTTCGGACTTCTTGAAGAATGCATTGACCAGATCTTCAACAGCCTTGAGCAGCACGTTGCTACGCAGCAGGAACATCAGGTGAAGAGCCGTCGGATAGGTGTCGTTCGTGGACTGACCAAAATTAGCGTGATCGTTCGGGGAAACACGCTTGGAGTCGCCCTTCACCGTACCGAGCTTTTCGCAAGCCAGGTTGCAGATCACTTCGTTGACGTTCATGTTCGTCGAAGTGCCAGCACCACCCTGCAGCCAATCGGTCACAAACTGATCCTGATACTTACCAGCGATCAATTCGTCGCAGGCCCACACGAGAGCGTCAGCAACATCAGCCGGGATCGTACCGAGTTCCTTGTTGGTCAGAGCGGCAGCCTTCTTCACATACGCATAGGCGATCAGGAAGAACGGCTCCATGTTGTTCGACATTTCCGTGATGTGGAAGTTTTCCTTGCCACGCAGCGTCTGAACGCCATAGTAGCAATCGTCAGGAATTTCGAGCTGACCAAGGAAGTCACTTTCAAAGCGAGACATTTAAATTTGCTCCTCAATTTATCGAGTTGTTCACGACCGGTCTGTCGTGAGTTCGACCGGGCGTGAAATTTTTCAACCTTCTCTGTTCCATGCCCCTTGGGCAAGTGGTCTGAACAGCGAAGCGTTCGAAACAGATCCGTGGAACCCTCCATAAGGCAGGCACCATTTTTCTGTGAGGTAGATAATACGCCTTAGTTTCGAAATGGGAACATGCTTTTGTCGGTTTTCGAAGCCCCTACCGTGAACGTTCTCACCTACAACATTTCACTTGGATAGCGTATAACTTTGAAAAATGCTTGATTTTGGGGCATTTTTTGCTATTTACCAACAGGATCCTCTTGTTTTTTTGCGAATGTGTAAAGGTGTTTTTGACTGTCTGATTTGCGTCAAAAAAGACGCACTTCGTCTTTTTTATTACTCCAATAGGGGTAACTAGTCCTCTCCTCTACCCTGTTTTTTTCTACGACTTTTGTCTCATAGAATAGAACCTGTTGCGTTTTTCCCGCTCCATTACCACTCATTGAACCAAAATTCAGTTTCATTGTTTAGATTTGAATATCCTCCTGAGTTAATAACTAATCTACTGTTTTAAAAGCAAATTTTTTGTCGATTTTCAAAAAAATTCGTTAGATAGCAACCAGCAGCCCGCTGTTTACCTCTTTTGTGGTAAGTCGCTGCTGGTATTTTTCGTTCGATATATCAACGCTATCCCCCTAACTAAGTGTAGGTGTCGGCAACTTGATCAATAGCTCGCATTAAGACTGCAACGGAGCAACAACCGGCTTTTTGATCACCATACAATACTGCCGGTTCCGTTTTCTCTCTCAGGTGCAGGCCCTCCAAACGATGGCTTTTGTCAAGAGATCTCGGTACTAAACGGAGAAAAAAAATTCCGCTCCTCGAACATACTCGAGCAGCGGAATTTGTTTCTCCGATCTCAAACCAAAGGAAATTGACCGGAGTATGGATCAAGAAGTCGATTAAGCGGCCTTAATCGGAATCTTTTTGCCGGTCTTCGGCGTCGGAAGAACCTTGTCGTAGTTCTTGATACCCTGTTCGGCCATCTTACGACGGATGAACGCGATCTGGGTCTTCAAGGGCAGATCCTTCGGGCAGAAGTCGTGGCATGCGAGCAACGACATGCAACCGAACACGCCGGAATCGTCACCGATGACATCATAGAAGTCACCGTCATTACGGGTGTCACGCGGATCGAGGCGGAAGCGAGCGATCTTGTTGATGGCAACGCCGCCGGCGAAGTCCGGGCGCAGGCGTACCGTACCGCAACCGGCGATACAGCAACCGCATTCCACGCAACGGTCGAGCAGATAGATGTCTTCAGCAAGCTGCGGATCCATCGGCTCTTCCTTCTTGCGAAGGTCGATTTCTTCAGACTTCATGTGAACCCACGTTTCCATGCGTTCAGACATGTTGCGCATCCACTTGCCGGTGTTGACGGACAAGTCACCGATCAATTCGAACGCCGGCAACGGAGCGAGCGTGAATTCGGTCGGAAGGTCGCGGGTCAGCGTACGGCAGGCCAAACCGGGCTTGCCGTTAATCAGCATCGCGCAGCTGCCGCAAATACCGGCACGGCACACGAAGTCGAACTGAAGAGTCGGATCCTGGTGATCGCGAAGTTCATTCAGAAGAATGAACAGCGTCATCGAATCAGCTTCTTCGCATTCAAACGTCTGCATGTGCGGCACGCTTGCGGGATCAGCCGGGTTGTAGCGCAGGATGCTGATCTTGAGCATGCGGTGCTGCTTCTTCACTTGAGTACTCATTTAAGTCAGCTCCTAGTAATTAAGCGAGGGGTTCATCGATGCGTTCGTTCTTACCCTGCAGGCGCTTCGGCAGCAGGTCGTGGAACGGCATGATCGCATCCTGAATAGCAAAGCGGTCTGCACCTTCAGCTTCCATCTTGGCACGGATGGCGTCGACTTCGGCCTGACGCTTCGGGGTTTCGGGGTTATCGATGTAGTTCTTAGCACCGTAACCACGCCAACCCGGCGGCAGTTCCATCTTGCTGATGTCGAGTTTTTCGTAGGAAAGCGTCGGCAACGTGTCGTTTTCATTCTTCCACGTTGCGATCGTACGGCACAGCCATTCGGCGTCGTTACGAACCGGGAAGTCTTCACGGAAGTGAGCACCACGGCTTTCCTTACGAGCAGCAGCGCCGCAGGCGATAGCCAGAGCGACCTTGAGCATCTTACGGGTGCGGTAAGCGTAGACGAGTTCGGGGTTGTTGCCGGCCTTGTCCTTGACGGAGACCTTGTAGGTCTTCTTGAGGAGGTCTTCGAGTTCGGCAACGGCACTTTCCATATCTTCGCCGCGACGGAAGATGCCGATCTTGCTCGTCATCAGGTCCTGCATACGGGTACGGATGGCAACCATGTCTTCCGTGCCGGCATTCTTGATGAAGCCGTCGAGTTCGTTCTGAACCTTGGCGATCGAGTCGTAGATCACAGAGGTCGGGATGTCGATGCCGTTTTCAGGCTTGTCGCAGAAGTCGGCGATGAATTCACCGACGATCATGCCTGCAACCACGGTTTCGGCAACAGAGTTGCCGCCGAGGCGGTTGAAGCCGTGCATATCCCAGCAGGAAGCTTCACCGGCTGCGAAGAGGCCCTTCAACTGACGGGATTCGCCCGTGTAGTTGGTACGAACGCCGCCCATGGTGTAGTGCTGAGCCGGACGGACAGGGATCCATTCCTTCGTCGGGTCGACGCCGAGGAAGTAGTGGCAGATTTCATACACTTCACGCAGGTTGTGCTTGATGTGATGTTCGCCGAGCAGCGTGATGTCGAGCCAGATGTGTTCGCCGAAGCGACCCTTGACGCCTTTGCCTTGAGCAATACGTTCTTCCATACGGCGGGAAACTACGTCGCGGGAAGCCAGTTCCTTCTTTTCGGGTTCAACGTCGGGCATGAAGCGATGGCCATCGACGTCGCGCAGCAGACCGCCGTCACCGCGGCAGCCTTCCGTCACCAGAATACCAGCCGGGAAGATGCCGGTCGGGTGGAACTGAACGGCTTCCATGTTGCCGAGGCCGGCAACGCCGCTTTCCAAGGCCAGAGCGTGACCGGTGCCTTCGCAAATCTGAGCGTTGGTCGTCACGCGGAAGAGCTTGCCGGCACCGCCCGTAGCGATAGCCGTAGCCTTGGCAACGTAAGCGTAGAGTTCGCCCGTGATCAGATCACGAACCACAGCGCCGTAGCAGCGCTTGCCGTCATGAATCAGAGAAAGAGCTTCAACACGTTCAATGACCGGCACCTTTTCGGCGATCACGCGGTCGGAAACGGCGTTAAGCATGGCGTGGCCAGTGCCGTCAGACACGAAGCAGGTACGCCACTTCTTGGTACCACCGAAGTCACGCTGACCGATCAGACCAGCAGCTTCCTTACGTTCGGTAATGGTGACCTTTTCACCATTGATAATCACCTGGCGATCGCCCGGGGTGATACGGCTCCAGGGCACACCCCATGCAGCCAGTTCACGCACAGCCTTCGGCGAGGTGTTCACGAACATGCGAACCACGTCCTGGTCAGCACCCCAGTCCGAGCCACGAACGGTATCGGCGAAGTGGATGTCTTCGTTGTCGCCAACACCCTTAATGACGTTAGCCAGGGATGCCTGCATGCCGCCCTGCGCCGCCTTGGAGTGCGAACGCTTCGGAGGCACCAGCGACAAAACGATGGAATCATGACCGCGGCGCTTGGCAGCTACTGCCATACGCAGACCGGCCAGACCGCCACCGATCACCAGTACGTCGGTGTAAACAATCTTCATTTCAAGGTCTCCTTGATCCGTTAAGAGGATCCGCTTGAACAAGAGCGCAACAAATTTCGTCGAGCTCTCAACAGCAGGGTCAATTAACTTACATCTTCCTCAGATTCTGCCAATGCGGCGTTTTTCCGCTCCGGCAGGCGCCCGATATGGTAAACCCGCAGGAATTCACATCGCCAGCGCAAAATAGAATCTCACTGATAAAACCCAAAGCAAGCCGGACGCTTTTACACATCCGACTCGCTTTCAGTCGAAGTCTCAAGGCAGTCGTGCCGAAGCACGTCGCCTCGTCATGCTTCGGCACCGTGAGATTCAAGCTTTGCAATAAAACAAAGCAATGCCGCCGCATCAAACCGTTTCGGGTCAGTCTAAGTCGGGTTATATCCCAGACAAATTTTACAGAGATACAAAGAGTAACAGTCTCACGCACACGCGCGAGCACCCAAGACAGACTTCTATCGGTGCGCAGTCTAGTTTTTCTACCTCCTCCGAACTATCGGGAAAAACCCTAGGACAGTTGTCCTATACGACCTATTTTTCGCTTTAAAGACAGTAGCTTACCGAAATCTTTGCAATTCTCAAAACATTTGCATTTAATCAAATGTCTACAAATTTTTGTCACAAAACCCTCATAAACTACCTATTAGTAGGTATTTAATGCTAAAAACGAGACAAATTTCCAATTGCATTTTTGGCATTCAAAGTTTCTTCTCTCACGCACGATTTGCCGATTGAAAGAATCTATCAGTCTAGGATTTTGGTAGGATGAGCCGAGCGGCTATTCCAATTGCCGCTTCTGTATTTTGGAGAAAAAACCATGAATACCGTAATCTCGACAACCAAAGCACCTGCCGCTGTCGGCCCCTACAATCAAGCAATCAAGGCCGGCAATACCGTCTACTGCTCCGGTCAAATCGGCCTAGATCCCGCCACAGGGACGATGGTCGAAGGTGTGATTGCACAGGCCAACCGTGCGTTTGACAATCTCGAAGCTGTTTTAACCCAAGCCGGTGCAAAAATGACCGACGTCGTCAAGTTCACGATCTTTCTAACCGACATCAATGACTTCGCCCAAGTCAACGAAGTTATGGCATCCCATGTTCCCACTCCCTACCCCGCCCGCAGTTGCATGCAGGTCGCCGCGCTTCCCAAGGGCGCACTCGTGGAAGTCGAGGCGATCGCCGTCATTTGATTGATTCCGAGCTGTATCAATACTCGGTAATCAACCTTTGAAGGCAATTAAACTCGAACCTTTTCGTTGTCAACCATGCCGCAGACGTCAAAAAAAACAACAAATTCAACTGCTAATTCGAAACCTGTGAAAAGAAAAGCAGAATCAATCTCTACTGCGGAGCGTGTCGCTCGCTTGGGCTTGGTCAACGATTGGGATTTTGTTCTTCATCTTCCGCTTCGCTATGAGGACGAGACTCGGATTACCCGAGTCTGCGACCTCAAAGCAGGCGACTGGGCTCAAATTCAAGCCACTGTCACTTCGAGTCGTACTCAAGGCGGTCGTTTCATGCAGCTCATCGCCACTGTTTCGGACGGAACCGGAACCATCGAAATCCGCTTTCTTCATTTTTACCCGAAAATGCGTGAGCGCTTTAGGAGCGGTACTGAACTGAGACTTGCCGGCCAGGTGCAACAGCAACCCGCTCAATTCGGCGGCGCATTGCAGATGCTGCACCCTAAAATCAAAGATCCAATCTCCGATACATCTGATCTGCCCTCAACTCTCACGCCCGTTTACCCGGCCGGAGAACATATCACGCAGACATGGTTGAGAAAACGCATCGACCGAGCCATGCTCGATGTCGATCTCACCGATATTGTCCCGTCAAGTTTCACCCAAGCTTTATCGTTGCCTTCGCTGCGAAATGCTCTTAAGAGTCTGCACCATCCGAATCCGGGTGCCAACTACGAAGCCTACAGCGAACGACGAACTCCCGAATGGCGGCGCCTGAAATTCGACGAATTACTCGCTCAACAAATCACTCTACGCTACGCAAGGGAAGTCAAAAACAAACTTCTGGCTCCTCGTCTTCTCGGATCGAACGGAACCTTGCGTAATGAATTCATCGCGCGTCTTCCCTTTGCTTTGACGGGTGCACAAAATCGAGTTCTCGACGAAATTTATGCCGACTTGGTCCGCAATACGCCTATGAATCGCCTCGTTCAGGGCGACGTCGGATGCGGCAAAACCATCGTAGCGGCACTCTCTGCGCTTCAAGCTGTGGACAGCGGTTATCAAGCGGCTCTCATGGCTCCCACCGAAATTCTTGCCGAACAGCACTTCCTGAAACTCAAGCCGTTGCTTGAACCACTCGGCGTACAAGTGATCCTACTCATCGGATCACTGAGAGCCAAAGAAAAAGCACTTCGCCAGGAAATGGTCGCCTCAGGTCAAGCTCAAGTCGTCATCGGCACGCATGCACTCATTCAGGAAACCGTAAAGTTTCACAAACTTGGGCTCTCGATCGTCGACGAACAACATCGTTTTGGCGTTGAGCAACGCTTAAAGCTCAGAAATGCTGTTCAAGAAGGCACACTTCCGCATTTGCTCATGCTCTCGGCAACGCCCATTCCGCGAACGCTAGCGATGAGCTATCTCGCCGATATTGATGTTTCCGTAATTGATGAATTGCCTCCGGGGCGCACCCCGATTGTCACTACGCTCATCAGTATGGATCGCACTGCCGAAGTCACGTCTGCTGTTCAACGAGCCGTATCAGCCGGCTCACAGATTTACTGGGTGTGCCCGCTGATCGAAGACAGTGAAAAGTCCGACCTCACCGCCGCAACCCTACGTCATGATGCTCTTCAAAGAGAGCTTCCAAACTGCCGCATCGCTCTGCTACACGGTGCCATGACACCTGAAGAGAAACAAAGTGTGATGAATGCGTTCTGTGCCGGTGAAACCGATATTCTGGTCGCTACGACCGTCATTGAAGTCGGTGTAGATGTCCCCAACGCCTCGGTAATGATCATTGAGCACGCCGAACGTTTCGGCTTGTCGCAGCTTCATCAGCTCAGAGGTCGCGTAGGTCGCGGCAATAAAAAGAGTTTCTGCCTGCTTCTTTACTCACCCAACCTGTCCGAAGTTGGCAAAGAGCGCCTGTCGGTCATTAGATCAAGTACCGACGGTTTTGAAATCGCCCGCGAGGATCTTCGCTTGCGCGGTCCCGGCGAATTCATGGGAGCCAAACAGTCAGGAGCGCCCTTGTTGCGATTTGCCGATCTGAACCATGACACCGAGCTGCTTGAAGCTGCACGACAAGCCTCTCAATCCTGGCTCAGCACCGACCCGAAATCAGCGTTGCTTCATGCTCGACGTTGGTTTGCCGAGTCGGGAAACTTTTTACAGG
>OIJG01000232.1_pt1 | contig 11924 bp, 9 predicted proteins | sample 1583531 | NCBI WGS metagenome assembly OIJG01 (sample SAMN02674605, study PRJEB24791) | human gut metagenome, SKBSTL067 | isolation source: stool | host: Homo sapiens | place: USA | reverse complement strand
TGGCAACCACATCCGCTCCCGGATCAGCTACCGCCGGACAACCGGCTTCGGAGATTACGCCCATCGGCTGCCCCTCCACCAGCGGCTTCAGATAGCCGGAGATGTCTTCAGGCGACGTATGCTTGTTCAACGTATAGAATGTCAGCGCATCAATATCTATTCCCTTGTCCACCTTCTTCAGAAACCGACGTGCCGAGCGCACATCCTCCACGACGAAATGACGGATTCCCAGTATTATCTCCTTATTATAAGGAGGCAACACTGCTTCAATAGGCGTATCGCCCAAGGTGACAGGCAAAAGATAAAGTGCGATTTCCATTAGCCGTAGATGATATTTCCGTTTTCGTCCTTATACTCATCCAAACCCTTCTCATAGGTAGCCATGGCGCGAAGACTCATACCTACGCTGGAAAAACCTCCATCGTGGAACAAGTTCTGCATGGTAACCTTGCGGGTGAGGTCGGAAAACATGACGATACAGTAGTCGGCACATTCATCGGCAGAAGCATTACCAAGCGGAGACATGCGGTTGGCGAAGTCGAACAGCTTGTCCATACCTTTCACACCGGAACCGGCAGTGGTCATCGTAGGAGACTGGGAAATGGTGTTGACACGTACATGGTGTTCGCGTCCGTAGATGTAACCGAAACTGCGGGCGATAGATTCCAGCAGTGCCTTGGCATCTGCCATATCGTTGTAACCGTAAAACGTACGTTGCGCAGCCACATAACTCAGAGCCAGGATTGAACCGTAGTCGGCAATGGCGTTGAGCTTCTTGGCAGCTTGTATCATCTTGTGGAAAGAGACAGCGGAAATATCCAGCGTCTTTTCCAACATATCGTAATCCAAATCATCATATGTACGTTTCTTACGCACATTGGGAGACATACCAATGGAGTGCAGCACGAAGTCGACCGGGCCACCCAATACTTCCATAGAGCGTTTGAATACATTTTCCAAATCTTCTACACTTGTAGCATCTGCGGGAATCACCTCGCAGTTCAGTTTCTCCGAAAGAGCGGACACTTCGCCCATACGTACGGCAACCGGCGTATTCGACAAAGTGATGGTTGCACCTTCTTCTACTGCTTTTTCTGCTACTTTCCAGGCAATGGACTGCTCATTCAGAGCACCGAAAATAATGCCTCTTTTTCCTTTCAACAAATTGTAACTCATACCTATTTTTAGTAAAATTCGGCTGCAAAGATAGGAAGTTTTTGCATAAAAAGCCCGAAAGTGTGCAAAGAAAAGGGAAGAACGGCAAAAAATACACCAATCACCCACTGCAAAACTACTGCAACGCTTGTGCAGTGCCACTGCAATACTGTTGCAGTCACGCTGCAAAACAGTTGCAGTATCACTGCAAACATATTTGCAGTAACGCTGCACCCCATCTGCAGTACTACTGCAAAACGCATGCAACAGGAATGCAGTAATAATGCACTGATTATCAGCCCAGGGCTTGCTATTCTGCAAATACCTGATGAAACCCGAGGCAGCATTTGAACATGAGCGCAAAAAGCCCTATATTTGCAGCAAACTAAAAAATAGAGAAAGCAATGAAGAAGTTGATTATATTTGACCTGGACGGAACTTTACTGAATACAATAGCCGATTTGGCACAAAGTACAAACCATGCCCTGCAAGCGCTCGGCTATCCCACCCACCCGGAATCGGCCTATAACTTCATGGTTGGCAACGGGATCAACAAACTGTTCGAGCGCGCCCTCCCAGAAGGGGAAAAGAGCGAAGAAAACGTCCTGCGTGTCCGCAAGAAGTTTGTGCCTTATTATGACGTGCACAATGCAGATAAAAGCCGCCCTTACCCCGGCATCCCCGAACTGCTGGAACAGTTGCAGGAGAAAGAGATGATATTGGCAGTGGCTTCCAACAAATATCAATCGGCTACCGTGAAACTGATTTCACACTATTTCCCCAACATACGTTTTACCGCCGTCTTCGGACAGCGGGAAGGGGTCAACGTGAAGCCCGACCCAACAGTGGTGCATGACATTCTGGACATCACCCGGATATCCCGTGAAGACGTACTATATGTAGGAGACTCCGGAGTGGATATGCAGACAGCCGCCAATGCCGGAGTCACCGCCTGCGGAGTCACTTGGGGATTCCGTCCCCGCACAGAACTGGAAGAGTTTCATCCGGCACATATCGTAGACAATGCTACGGACATTGCCGTTATCGCTGCTCTTTGAGAGGGCACTCCCTCCCCGAGGTGATAAGGAACAGGAAGTGATGACAACAACTATCACCCAAGATATGTAGGGTCAGAACAATTCCCACATCACACCTTTATCTCCCCCCATCACAAGATAGGCATGCCCGTAAATTTTCAGAATATAACCAATATAACTATCAATCCTCCACATCTTTTCCCCATAAATCAATATCAGATGGAGCTTTCCATAAGCTCCATCCGACCAATAGTCCTATTGCCAATAAAAAAATCAAATATATCATTATAGTCCGGTTTGTTTCAATGTTTTATAATAACACTGCGAACGGTATGAAAGTTCACTCCACCCGAATTTGGAGAAAAAGGCACGTACACGAGGATTAGTTTCCTCCCCCGACTCTCTTAATCGAAATACATGCAGATACAATAAATTTACAAATCGAATCTTTCTTCATGCAATCATTCATTTTTTGTATTAGAACAGTTTTATTTCCCAAAACAAAAGTAATGCTTTCTTTCCAAACGGATATGTAGTTTTCAACGTAGAAGATGTGTTATTTGGTTTTCGTGTACGAAAACGAGCAATTTTGTGCACGATAACGACCAATTTCGTCCAAAATTGTTCCATTTACTAATAATTATGCTTTTCAAGTTTGATTAATTGAGAAAAGGTCTTATTTTTGACCCGGTTTTTAATTCATACTATTGCAAAAACAAGCTCAATTACCTAATTAAATCACAAGAGAATGGAACAAGTTTTCGGCTATATCATCGGCTTAGGAGCAGCAGTGATGATGCCTATAATCTTTACAATTTTGGGAGTATGCATCGGTATTAAATTCAGTAAGGCATTAAAGAGCGGTCTGCTGGTAGGTGTCGGGTTCGTAGGTCTGTCAGTTGTCACTGCATTGTTGACCAGCAGCCTCGGTCCTGCTCTGAGCCAAGTCGTTGAAATTTATGGTCTTCAGCTGAAAGTATTCGACATGGGATGGCCAGCAGCTGCTGCTGTAGCCTATAACACATCGGTAGGTGCATTCATCATTCCGGTATGTTTGGGAGTAAATCTTCTGATGTTATTAACGAAAACGACCCGTACGGTCAATATCGACCTTTGGAACTACTGGCATTTCGCATTTATCGGCGCAGTCGTTTATTTTGCCAGCGACAATATCTGGTGGGGCTTCTTCGCCGCTATCATCTGCTACATCATTACCCTGATTATGGCCGACTATACCGCCGACAAATTCCAAGGATTCTACGACAAGATGGAGGGTATCTCCATTCCCCAGCCTTTCTGCGCAGGTTTCGTACCATTTGCCGTAGTCATCAATAAAGCATTGGACAAAATCCCCGGTTTTGACAAATTGAACATCGATGCGGAAGGCATGAAGAAGAAATTCGGTTTGCTGGGTGAGCCTCTGTTCTTGGGTATTCTGGTTGGTTGCGGTATCGGTGCCTTGTCTTGCAAGAACAGCCAGGAACTGGTAGACAAGATACCTTATATATTAGGTTTGGGTATCAAGATGGGCGCCGTAATGGAACTGATTCCGCGTATCACCGCTTTGTTCATCGAAGGTTTGAAACCTATTTCCGATGCTACCCGCGAGCTGATTGCCAAGAAATTCAAAGGTGCTGTCGGCCTGAATATCGGTATGAGCCCCGCATTGGTTATCGGCCATCCTGCAACGCTGGTGGTTTCCCTGCTGCTGATTCCCGTAACCATACTGCTGGCTGTCATCCTGCCGGGTAACCAGTTCCTGCCTTTGGCGTCGCTGGCCGGAATGTTCTACCTCTTCCCGCTGGTACTGCCCATCACGAAAGGAAATGTAGTAAAGACATTCATCATCGGACTCGTTGTACTGACCATCGGTCTTTATTTCGTAACAGACCTCGCCCCCTATTTCACACAAGCAGCCCACGATGTATACGAGAAGACACAAGACGCTGCCGTGAATATCCCTGCCGGCTTTGAAGGCGGCACACTGGACTTTGCATCCAGCCCCTTCGCTTGGGTCATTTTCCACCTGACCTACTCGTTGAAATGGATAGGCTCCGGTATCCTTGTATTATGCACATTGTTCCTGATGATTATGAACCGTCGTGCCATTATCAAATACCAGAAATCAATCAAAAATTAAAAGTTAAATAGTAACGGATTATGAAAAAGTTAGTACTTGCATTTATGATGGGAGCAGCTGCCATGGCAGCCAATGCCCAAGTGAATTACAAAGTGCAGACCGCCTGCCATCCGCAGGACGTGAAGCATTATGACACGGAACTTCTACGCAGCAGATTCATGATGGACAAAGTCATGGCTCCGGATGAAATCAACGTAACCTACACCCTCTACGACCGGTTGATTTACGGTGGCGCCATGCCGGTGAACAAGACATTGAAATTGGAAGTGTTCCGTGAACTGGGTCCGGAAATCACTTACTTCCTCGAACGCCGCGAACTGGGTGTCATCAATACCGGCGGTGACGGAGTGGTTACTGTAGACGGCAAGGAATACCCCATGAAGTATAAGGAAGCCCTTTACGTAGGCTGCGGAAATAAGGAAGTAACCTTCAAGAGCAACGACGCTACCAATCCCGCCAAGTTCTACATCAACTCGGCTCCGGCCTACAAGCCCTATGTTACTCAGCTGATTACTACCGATGCCAAGCTTCAGAAAGCCAACCCCAAGAAATATGCACTGGGCATCTCCGACCATTATGGAAAAATGGAGGACAGTAACGACCGCATCGTAAACCAGCTGATTGTGAAAGATGTACTGGAAAGAGTGAAAGACGGTGGTACCAACCAGTTACAGATGGGACTCACGGAACTGGCTCCCGGTTCTGTATGGAATACCATGCCTGCCCACACACACACTCGCCGCATGGAAGCTTACTACTACTTCAACCTGAAACCCGGCAACGCTATCTGTCACTTGATGGGCGAACCGCAGGAAGAACGTCTGATATGGCTGCACAACGAACAAGCCATCACTTCTCCCGAATGGTCTATCCACGCTGCTGCCGGAACCAGCAACTATACTTTCATTTGGGGTATGGGCGGTGAAAACCTGAAATACAGCGACAAAGACGAAATCAAATACATCGATATGAAATAAAGTTGCCCTGTAGCGCCCGATAGGCATGGACTTAAATAATCCATGCCTATTTTTGTCATTTTCAGCATCCTAATTTACCCAATATTACACCTCGAACAACACACAAACCTACATTTGTATCAAAATATAAATCTATTATCATGAGTACATTTCAAAACACCGCAGGGCGGATGACCAATTACCGTTGGATTATCTGCGCCATGCTATTCTTCGCGACAACCGTCAACTACCTCGACCGCCAGGTTCTTTCATTGACCTGGAAAGATTTTATCTCCCCCGAATTCCACTGGACCGATACACACTACGGCTACATCACGGCCATCTTTTCCATCGTCTATGCCTTAGGCAATCTGTTTGCCGGACGTTTCATCGACTGGATGGGAACGAAGAAAGGATATTTATGGGCCATCGCCGTATGGTCCACCGGCGCCTGTATGCACGCCCTTTGCGGACTTGCCACAGAAGTGACCCTCGGCATTGAAAATGCCGCCAACATGATTAGTGCTACCGGTGCATTGGCCTCTACCATAGCCATCACCAGTGTTTACTACTTCATTGCCGCCCGTATCATACTGGGCATCGGTGAAGCAGGAAACTTTCCTGCCGCCATCAAGGTTACCGCCGAATATTTTCCCAAGAAAGACCGTGCCTTCTCCACTTCCATCTTCAATGCCGGCTCTACCATCGGAGCACTGATAGCCCCATTGTGTATCCCTACCCTGGCCCGCTACTTCCAACGCATGGGCGTGGGCAACGGCTGGGAAATGGCTTTTATCGTTATCGGCGGATTGGGTTTCATCTGGATGGGACTATGGATGTTCATGTACAAGAAACCTGATGAAAATCCACACGTAAACGCAGCTGAGCTGGCATATATAGAACAAGACAAAGAGGAGGATAAAAAGGCGACTACTCCGGCAACCAAGGACGAAAAGAGCATTTCTTTCCTGCAATGTTTCAAATATCCGCAGACTTGGGCTGTATTTTTCGGCAAATTCATGACTGACGGTGTATGGTGGTTCTTCCTTTTCTGGACTCCGTCTTATCTGAATACTCAATTCGGCATCAAAACCTCCGACCCGTTGGGTATGGCATTAATCTTTACGCTTTATGCGGTAACCATGTTATCCATCTATGGTGGTAAATTACCTACCATCTTCATCAACAGAACGGGTATGAATCCTTATGCAGCCCGTATGAAAGCGATGTTGATCTTCGCCTTCTTCCCATTGGTTGTATTGTTGGCACAGCCGTTAGGTACGGTTTCTCCATGGTTCCCGGTTATTTTAATCGGTATCGGTGGTGCTGCTCATCAATCCTGGTCAGCTAACATCTTCTCTACTGTAGGTGATATGTTCCCAAGAACGGCTATTGCAAGTATTACCGGTATCGGTGGTATGGCAGGAGGCGTAGGTTCTATGATTCTTCAGAAAGTGGCAGGTAACTTGTTCGTATATGCTTCCGGAACAACAATGGTTGACGGCAAAGAGGTGGAAATGACGAAAGAATTGCTCGAACAAGGAGCACAATTCGTACACCCTGCCATGACATTCATGGGCTTCGAAGGTAAACCTGCCGGATATTTCATAATTTTCTGCGTGTGTGCAGTAGCTTATCTGCTTGGTTGGGTCATCATGAAGGCATTAGTTCCGAAATACAAACCTATCGTATTGGATTAATTCCATTTCAATAGATACTATCAATAAAAACAAAAGAGTAATCCGTCGCCGGATTACTCTTTTGTTTTTAACCAATTATTCAAAAAATGAAAAATAAAAAAGCCTCTTCTCACGAAGAAGGCTTTTTAGGTTTACTTATCCTGCATCATCCTCCTGCAATTTTTTTAAACGTAACACTAAAAAACAGTGTTTTGCATTCCTATAATGAAGTATAGTAAACGTTAAGATGAAAAAAAGGGAAGTCTCACGACTTCCACAATTCTTCTAACCTTAAATCTAAATCTCTATGAAAAAAACGTGTTGCAAATATAGGCGTTTGTTCAATATAGAGGTGTTAATGAATTGCATAAAGAGAGAATAAAAACTAACATCTGCAAAAATGATGCAATTTTTCAGGAGCCTTCTATTAATTTTAATAAACTTTTATAGAGAGGATTGCGTTCCAAGAGTTCGGGAACTCCCGTGATGAACATCTGTTTCCTTGCACGGGTCAAGGCAACATTCAGTTTCCGGTCAATCAAAACACCCTCTTCTTCTGTCAGATTGGATAGAAATTTTAATTGATAAGGGTAGTTGACACAGAAGGAATAGATTATTACATCACGCTCGCTTCCCTGGAACCGCTCCACCGTGTCAACCAGAATGCGATTCAAAACCGGAATACCTACTGATTCTATTTCTTTTTTAATCAATGCTATCTGACTCCGGTAAGGAGTAATGATTCCTAAAGTACGGGATTCGTCAAAATCCGACTGATGGTGTTCATAAATGCGAACGGCTAAATCCGCAACGATACGTGCTTCCGAATAGTTGATTTTGGCAGATGCTCCTGCTTTCTCCGGCACAGACGGATAAAAGGCTAAACGGCAGATCGTGTCCGAGTCCTCTATTTGATGAGGTAGTCCGACAGGAATCAGCCGCCCCCCGTAAAAAGCACGATTGGCAAATAAGGCAACTTCCGGATGCATGCGTCCCTGACGACAAAGCATATCATAGGAACGATGAATAGCAGACGATGAACAGGCTGCCGTACAGTTCCGATAAAGACGTTCGAACAAAGAATCTTTCAGATTGCTCAATCCGATAGACAGTAATGATTCATCATAGATTGCCGCCTGTTCCGCGTTTTGCTGCACAACAGCAGGCAGTTGCTTATGATCTCCGATCAATACAAACTTATCTATTGCATCTTTTTCATCTTCTCCACGTGCACAGAGGATTCCTAACAACTGCGGTTCCAGGATTTGGGTAGCCTCATCAATAATAGCTACATCAAAATGTTTCAAGCGAAACAGTTCCGGCTTACCGGAAATAGCCGCTACCGTTCCCACAATAATCCGACAATTCCGAATACGCTCGTAAACTTCCGAACGACGGTTGCAAGAGGATAATTCATTTTCAATCAGATGCACGCGGTAGGCTTCATCACATGACAATTCACTTCCTACCCGGATAAAGTCAACTGCCGGAGCAATGGAAGCCAACGACTTGCATATCTCATCAACCGCCCGGTTGGTATAGGAAAGCAAAAGAATCTGCGCATCCTTGTCTGCATGGAAAGTCTCTACCATTTTCTTCAAGGCACATGAAGTCTTGCCTGTTCCCGGAGGTCCAATAAGAAGGAAATAGTCCTGTGCGGCTTTTGCCTTCAGGGCGACTCGCGTAAAATCGTCTTCCGAACAGAAAATCATGGAATCCAATGATTTATCAAACCTCGGAGGACGTTGTGACAGCAACAAGTCACGACGTTCTTTTCTTGCAGAAAGATAAGCATATAATCCCTGATACATCGAGCGGAATGTCGTATCCATTGTATCATGCTCTATGGCATAAAGGCTTTCGGCCGGAAGTACGGATGGATTCTGCTGGGTAGCACGCAAGCGGATACCTATTTCGTTTTCTGTCAGATACTCGATATTGCCTTTGAAAACCATTTTATTGGTGACATTATCTGTATCACAGTTTCGTTCATAAAGGATAATGGCGTCGCCTTGACGGAAATTAGGAAGGAAAGTTTCAGCATGAAGCATCTCACTTCCAGCGGTAAGAGTAAGTCCGGCTTTATATTCATCGGCGGCATGGTTCTCCTTTATTTTCAGATCATAAATGATTTCTCCAGCCTCACATTTCTCCGCCAATGTAGAGAGCCACAAAGAAGCTGCCCCTGTACGTCCCTCATAATCCACGTCACCGGATTTTGAGGTATAAAGTTCCTTTGTTATAAAGTTGTACACCGCATAGAAGTAATTCTTTTCCAATGCGGAAAGAGCTTTCAGCTTCGATTGAAAGTTATCAATAGAAGGACGCAGGTATGTTTCCCAAAAACGTCCTTTCAATCCTCTTTCATTCAAGGTGGAAGCATTGATTTCTTCCAGTTTTTGTGACGTATACTCCAGGCTGTTTCGTAATTGGATGCCATATTCATCGGCTACAATCCGGTTACGCAAATCAATTACCCGGCGTACCATCGCCCACGAAGGACGGGAAGGATAAAGAAGCGGATAGCGGGTATAAAGCAAATAGGCTTTCACTTTCCGGTGATCCATTCCCATCGAATATTGCAATACCGCCTGATAAAGCAACATCTGTACCTTATTATTCTCTTTCGGTTCTACCTTGCCCCGGATAGCATACTCGTCCGCTTTACCGGATTTCATTTCGATAAAAGAAGACATATCCCGCTGCATATAGTCAAGACGTCCCTGAAGTCCGAGTGCTTCGCAAATATAAGATGGTTCGAGCACGGCATCTGTCTTGTCAAGCTCATAGCCGGCTGCATGAAAGGTGTCATTTACTGTTTCACGAATATGATCGAAGTGCAATTTGCAGTCTTCAAAGAATTGGCGTTCTTTCTCCTTGTCTCGCAAATCAGAGCAGGCGGCCAGTTCAATAGGATAACGCCGGAAGGCTTTCTGCATACAGGTACGATAGTCTATCTCTTCACTCTTTGCATGAATCCATTCGTCCAGAAAAAGGTTGGCTATATTTCCCAGTAATAAAGGACGAGCATTTTCGATCGGTTGAAGACGGGAAAGAAAATAGTTGGCCGGATGGTGTCCGTAGTCACGGAAACACTCGGCAAGGGAACTGATGTCGAGCAAGTAATCCGGTTCGAGTACGATAAAAGAAGGGGTCAGGATTCCTGCTTCATCGATGGCTACATCCAATAAATTGACTTGCGCATGCCGCCAAAGCAACTTGCACGTTTCTGCAAACTCTTCATTGATTTGAGGAACATTATAACGGACAAGGTATGGTTGCTCCGAAACTTCATCCAAGGGAGTCACATACAGATATTGTTCGTCGGCATACTGGAAGCAGACACGCATCCGCTGTACCCGCTCGCGGGCAGGAGGCGCAACCAAATAGGTGGCATCCGCACGCGGAAATAGTCGATATAGTTCCAGAGGAATATCTTCATCCAAGAGTTTACGGATAAAGAAAGCCAGGGTTTTCGCATCCCGCAAGAGTTGTTCCCGGTTGGGCTCTTGTTGACGGTTCAGGATAGCATTTGAAGTTAACCGGAAAGTATGCAGCCGGTTCTGCTCTGTAACAGAAAGACCCACCTTAGCTGACACAAAACTAATTCGTGCGGAAAGATCGGTCATCTGTAAACTTTCGTTTTGCATTTGCCCGCGACAAATGCGTTCCAGCAAGTCGCGCATTTGCTTATATCCTACGGCAAGATAGGCATCTTCTGCCCGGCAAACTGCTAAAAGGATTTCATAAGATTCTATCGCTTCACTCTTCGGACAAGGCAACTTCATCTCCAGCTTCATCTTCTACTTCCTCTTCGGTTTTCTTCTTGTCTTTTATCATCAAAATACTCATCTCGTACAACAGATAAAGTGGAATAGCTACGACACTCAATGTGAAGGGATCGCCTGTCGGAGTAATAATAGCAGCTGCTATCACGATGACAACCACCGCATGACGGCGGTATCTCCGCAAGAAAGACTTGTTCACCACTCCCAGCAAAGAAAGCAGCCATGTAACCAACGGAAGTTCAAAAGCCAATCCCATGCAGAGAACCAGCATCATAAAATTATCTATATAGGAATTAAGCGACAAGATATTCTCCACTTCCGAACTCAACTGATAGGTAGACAGGAAACGGAGAGTCAGCGGATAAACCATAAAGTAACCCAGCAGTACGCCGATGAAAAACATCACCGTTCCGATAGTCAATGCTTTACGCACGCCCTTTCTCTCATTCGGATAAAGAGCGGGATTGATGAAACGCCATATTTCAAAAAAGATATAAGGCATAGCCGTCACCACCGACATCCAGAATGCTGTCGACATGTGAATAAAGAAAGGAGCAGCCAAGTTGATATTGACCAGCTTCACATAAAATTGTTGTGTGAAGAAGTCATCGGTCAAATCAAATGTTTTACCGATATGCCGTAATAAATCGTAGAATATGAAATCATTGTGGCAAGGCGCAAGTATCACATGGTCGAAGAGGTAGGGCATAGCAATAAAATAGCCTATCGCCAATACAAACCAAACTCCAACTACCCGAAAAAGCACCTTACGCAGTTCGTCCAAATGATCCCAAAAGGTCATTTCTGCCATCCGTATGTTGTGCTCTTTTAGTTCTTAGAAGGATCTACAGGTTTGTCCAACTCGTCTTTTGCCTTGTTTATTTCATCTTTCGCTTCGTTCACACCGTCTTTGAAGCTCTTTACGCCTTTGCCTAATCCGCGCATCAGTTCAGGAATTTTCTTTCCACCAAAAAGAAGAAGGATAACCAAAGCGATAATAATCCATTCGGAACCACTAGGCAAAAAGCCTAACAATAATAAGTTTGTCATAAGTTTATTTGATATAAGAGGTTTTTAATAGTTGCTGCAAATATAATCATTTTCACCACAGATTACACGGATTCACACAGATTTATAGCTTATCTTTCGATTTATTTCTACTATATATT
>OIJG01000218.1_pt1 | contig 12422 bp, 16 predicted proteins | sample 1583531 | NCBI WGS metagenome assembly OIJG01 (sample SAMN02674605, study PRJEB24791) | human gut metagenome, SKBSTL067 | isolation source: stool | host: Homo sapiens | place: USA | reverse complement strand
TTTGATTATAGATGATGACAGAGAACTGTGCGCTTTGATTAAACGCAGCGTACAATCGGAACATATAGAAGCTGATTTTTGTAATACCGGAAAAGAGGGCTTGCAGAAATTAAAAGACCAGGAGTATCAGCTTGTGGTGCTGGATGTGATGATGCCCGGTATGGATGGTTTTGAAACGCTGGAAGAAATCCGCAAAGAGAACAGCCTGCCGATTTTGATGTTTACATCCAAAAATGACAGCATTTCTAAAGTGCGGGGATTACGGGCTGGGGCGGACGATTATCTGACAAAACCGTTTGATATGGACGAACTGATTGCCCGAATTGTTTCTCTCATTCGCCGCTACACTCGCTTTAATCAGCAAGCCGGAGCTGTGCAAAAACTGGATTTTGACGGATTGCAGATTGACCTTGAAAATCGTTCTGTTACGACGGCAAACGGCACTTTTGAACTTCCGCCAAAGGAATTTGATCTGCTCCTGTACTGTGCAAAGCATCAAGGAAAAATTTTGACCAAACAGCAGATTTATGAGGAAGTATGGGGTGAAGAATATTTCTATGATGACAGCAACATTATGGCGATCATCAGTCGGCTTCGTAAAAAATTAGAAGTCAATCCTTCAAGCCCAAAATATATACAAACGGTCAAAGGGATTGGCTACCGGTTTAATAAGGAGGTGTAGCCAGCATGGAAATCATCGTTTTCTTGTCCATTGTGATTGCTGTTTTGGCTGTGCTGACATCCATCGTTCTCGTTCGGCGCGTAAAAAAACAAATAGCAGAAATGACCGATGTGCTGGTTGATGTGAAAAACGGAAATGGCAACCGGCGTATTCTGTCTGCAACAAATGAACTGACAGCCCCTCTTGCCTATGAAATCAATGAGATCGTTGTGTCCTATGAAAGCAGACTTTCAACTGTACGGCAGACAGAAGAAACCAACCGCCAGCTTATGACGAGCCTTTCCCATGATGTGCGAACGCCCCTTACCACTCTGATTGGGTATCTTGATGCTGCACACAAAGGACTGGTCACAGGAAAAGACCGGGATGATTATATTGAAACCGCCCGACGGAAAGCCCATGATCTGAAAGAATATATTGATGTGCTCTTTGACTGGTTCAAGTTAAATTCTAACGAGTTTGCTTTAGAAATCCAGAGCGTTGAGGCCGCAGAGCTGACAAGAAATATCCTGATTGACTGGATACCGATTTTTGAGGATAAACAGGTTGATTATGACATTGATATTCCCGAACAGCCTGTCCGGGTAAGATTGGATATGGACAGCTATATGAGGATCGTCAACAATCTCATTCAAAATGTAATCGCTCACAGCCATGCAGACAAAATCAAAATTGTCCTGTCAAAGAAGGAAAATAACATGGAGCTGCTGCTGGCGGATAATGGAGTAGGAATTGAGAAAGAAGATTTGAAACACATTTTTGAACGGCTTTATAAGTGTGATAAAGGACGCTCTGAGAAAGGCAGCGGTCTTGGTCTTTCTATTGTCCACCAGCTTGTAGAAAAGATGGGTGGAAGCATAACAGTTGAAAGTGTACCAGGAAAAGGGACTGAATTTATGTTGTTTTTTCCTTTGGAGATTTAAGCGGGTTCCCGTCTTTATGGCGGGAACCCTTGTCATTTTGGCCGGATTCTAAATTGCAAGGTTAATGCAAGGTTGCGGCAAGGTTAATGCAAGGTTGGCGTGATAGAATACCTTACAGAACAGGAGGTTTTGAATATGGATACAAATTACATCATTGAAACAAAAAATCTGACGAAGCAATACGGCTCACAAAAGAGTGTGGCTGACTTAAATATCCATGTGAAGCGTGGGAGAATTTATGGTCTGCTGGGCAGAAACGGAGCCGGAAAAACCACTACTATGAAAATGTTGTTGGGCTTAACGAAGCCGACCTCCGGTGAGGTCAAAATCTGGGGAAAATCTTTGCAGGGGAATGAAAAGAAATTGTTGCCCCGTATCGGCAGCCTAATTGAGTCCCCCGGCTTTTATCCCAATCTGACCGGCACAGAGAACCTGCGTATCTTTGCTACTCTGCGGGGCGTACCAAACAATCATGCCATCAAAGACGCTCTGGATTTGGTAGGACTGCCCTACAAAGATAAAAAGCTCTTTTCCCAGTATTCTCTTGGTATGAAGCAGCGGCTTGCCATCGCCCTTGCTGTTATGCACGATCCGGAACTTTTAATTTTGGATGAGCCGATCAACGGTCTTGATCCCATCGGTATTGCGGAGGTACGCTCCTTTATTCGGGAGCTTTGCGACGCAAGAGGAAAAACCATTTTGATTTCCAGTCACATTCTTTCGGAGATTTCCTTGCTGGCTGACGATATTGGAATTATCGACCACGGCGCATTGCTGGAAGAAGAAAGCCTTGCTGAGCTGGAGCAAAAAAGCAGTAAGCATATCCGGTTTACACTCTCTGATACTGCGCAGGCGGCAAGAATTTTGGAACGAAATTTCCATGAAAACCATTTCTCTATACAGGACGACCACAATCTGCGCCTGCACAACCTTGATCTGCCTGTGGGGAAAATTGTAACTGCCTTTGTAGAAAATGGATTGGAGGTATCGGAGGCGCATACTTGTGAAGAAAGTCTTGAAGATTACTTCAAGCGTGTGACAGGGGGCGAAGGAATTGCTTAAACTAATCAAATGCGAATTTTTGAAATTGAAACGGAAGAAATTTATTCCGCTGATTATTCTGGCTGCTTTTCTGTTTCCAATCCCGCTGACTTATCTGATGACAACGCCCTCTATGATGGAGCGATATACGGATCAGGCAGATGCTTTCGACGGACTATTTAACATGGTGTTAGGATATGGTATCCAGTTTTTATTGCCCTGCATTATCGGTGTGATTGCCGCTATCCTGTTTTTTATGGAACGCGACAACGACACATTCAAAAATCTGCGTACAATTCCCGTAACCAGCACGCAAATGGTGCTTGCAAAAATTGTTGTCCTGTTTCTCTTTGGAATTGTTTTTTGTGTGGCTTCTACCATTGCAACAATTCTTTGCGGATTTGGAACATTAGAAGTTTATGGAACAGGCTATAAATTGTTTTTAGCAGTTGAAACAGGAATTTTCATTACGGCAGGAACACTCCCGTTGATTGTTCTTGTTGTCTTTTTCAGTAAGACCTATGTTTTTTCCATTTTGCTGTGTGTCTTTTACAGCGTTCTGAACATGAGTGCTACGGCATTGTTTGACACACTGCCTAAAACCATGTTATGGCTTCTGCCCACGCCACTGACTACATTTTGGAGTGCAGGAGATATGGCGGCTCATGGAATAAAAATGGACTTGGAGCAAATGACAGGGCTAATTCCTTCAACATTTCAAGTTGTATTCATTCTTGGGATCATGGCATTAGTTTCGTTCTTACTGATTGACAGATTATATAAGCAGAGGGGGGAATAAACATGGTTCGCATTGTAAAAACAGAATTTTATAAATTGAAAAGGTATCATATCCTTTGGGCGGGTGTTGCGCTCATGCTCCTATCCGTCTTGCTGACCTTGTTTACCTCTATGGCGAATGATGGTTCCGTTTGGGATTTCGCCTATCTTACAGAACAGGTCATCAAAAACAATATGTCCATGATTTTTCCGATGTGTATCAGCCTAATTGCTGGATATATGATTTCTCGTGAGCAGACGGATGACACATTGAAAAATATTCTGACTGTGCCGATCTCTTTTAAGAAACTGCTGACCGGGAAATTGATTGTGTGCGGCGTATTGTCTATTATTTTCGGGCTGATATGCAGCCTGTTTACAATCATAGCAGAAATGATTGTGGGATTTCCCGGCTTTGAAATTTCCTTAGCACTAAAAGCAACCTTGCAGATTACCGCGGTTAATTTCTTTTTATATCTTGCGGTTCTGCCGATTATCGCTCTTACTTGTCGGAGGGCGGGCAGCTTTTTAGTCGGTGTAATCATTGCTTTTGTCTATGGATATGGAGGGATGTTTGCCGCAGGAAATATGACATTAGCAAACCTTTATCCGATTACCGCAAGTCTCGGAATGGTAGGCTACCGTAGCTATGATACCGCAGTCAACTGGAATATCGGAACCTGTTCTTGCAGTCTTGTGCTTGCTGTTGTTATTTCTGCCATCTTGATTTTGTGCATGAAAGAGCGAGAAGCAACCCAAACAAAGAAAAAGGCCAAAAAGGTAGCACCAAAGAAAGGCTGGTGATGATTTTATGAAGAAAACAGTTTTAGCATTGGCATTTGTTCTTTTTGGAAGTTTTATGCTTTCTGGCTGTTCAAAAGATGAAATTCTCGATCATTATAATAATATCGTTCAGTCAGCTGGAACCATAGAGCTTACAGGAAAGTTATCTTTGGAAGGAACAAAAGAAAAAGGGATCGATGATTATACGGGAACTTATACGGCTGATTATGAGAATTTTTCAGATACAGAGTATTTGTTCGGAGGAACTTCCATAAAAAGAGAAGCCGGTAAGGAGCTGTCTATTGACTGCACTTTGGAGGTTACGGAAGGTACTGCAAAAGTATTTTGGATTTCTGGATCGGATGAAGCAGTCACTTTGATTGAAACAACCGGAACTTATAGTGACACAATTACACTTCCTGATGGTGGAAATTATATCGGCATTGAGTGTGAGGACTTTACTGGAAACATTGAATTGAATATTGAATAACATTCTGCCGCACGACGGCAAAAGAAAAAAGCCGTCGTACAGCAGACACATTTCCACGCGCCTATGAAGCGGCGGCTTTGAGAAGATCAGAGCCGCCGTTTCTTTTCGTCTATCCCAATCTAACGACGACCTAACACCGTGTAAATCCACGGCGGCATATAGGAGGATTGCCGCCGTGTCTATTTTTGCCTTTTTACACAGTACCCATGATCTGCACCAGCTAAAAAAAGCCTGTTTCCAGCAGCGGGGCAATGCGGTCAGAAGTATGTACTATACCATGTAAGCGAACAGCAAAATATATTCCATGACGCTCGTATGGCTTTATGCCGTCCGGGTGTTTTTTTGTCCTTGTGGAGCCGGAACATCGGGTCAGCATGGCCCGAACTTTATCCCCGGTGCCGTTCTCCGCCGCCCCATTCAGATTTACCAAAAAAATCTGAATGGAGGAAAGGCAGATGGAAGTTACCATCAATTATAACGGACAAGCTGTGGCCGTGGAGGTCACGCTGGAAGTCTATGAATTTCTTGACCGAGCCGATCACAAAACGGAGAACCTGTTTCATGAACAGCGGCGGCATTGGGATGGCCGGGAGTTTGACGAGTACATCATTACCACCGAGGGCGTAGGAGCCTACGGAGAAACGCCGGAAGAATATCTTTGCCACATGGAAACGCTGCATGAGCTGATGGCTGTTCTGGACACCTGTACTGAGGCCCAGCGCCGCCGGTTCCTGCTCTATGCGCTTGAGGGACTGAGCCTTGCAGAGATCGGTGTGCTGTGCGGCTGCTCCAAAGTGGCTGTGTATCAAAGTGTGGAGGCGGTCAGAAAAAAATTTATAAATTTCTTTGAGAACAGGCTTAACGAATGACCTGTTTTCTGGCTACCAAGTGAAAGGGATCATTTCCCTTATCTCAGCGAGGGGCGGACAGCGGACGAGCTGCCCGCCTTTCCGATTTTCAGGAGGTAAGCCTATGAAAACAATCAATCTGCGGTGGATGTATCCCCACTACCGGCATGACGAGTTTGTGGATGTTACGGACGAGGTATGGACAGCGATGTATCAGGCCCAGCGGGAGATGGAGAACTATGAGCGCCGGAAAGTCTACCACCGCGCCTACTACTCTCTGAACGCATACAGCTGGCTGGAAAATTACGCGCTGGAACACAGCAGATCGCCGGAAGATATTTTGCTGGAACGAGAAGAAATGACCACCCGCCTGCACCTGATTGCAGCTCTGCCGGTGGCTCTGGCTCATGCCACTCCGACACAGGCCCGCCGTGTTCACGCCTACTACATTGCCGGTATCAAGCAGCTGGAAATCGCCCGGAGAGAGGGCGTCCACAGCAGCAAGGTCAGCGTTGCCATCCGCCGGGGTCTGCGGAATATGCGCCGTTGCTATAATGGCCTTTTCCAAACAGAGTGAGGCGTGCCTATGCAGACCATCAATCTCAAACAATATTATCCATTTTGCAAAGAGGACATTTTTGTGGAGGTGTCCGATGAGATCGTCGAAGCGTTTCTTCTGGATAAGAGAGCCGAGGCCGCCAGAGAACGCAAGATGTTCCGGTATAAGGCGTTTTACTCCCTCGATTGTAACGACGGAATCGAAAATGCCGCTATCGGCTGGGCGCAGCCATCGCCGGAGGATCATCTGATAGAAAAAGAAGAATTAGCCGAATACGAAGAACTGATACGGCGATTGTACGAAGCCATTTCTTCCCTGTCCCCCATACAGGCTCGCCGTGTCCACGCCCGCTATATATTGGGTATGAAAGTGAAAGACATTGCCGCAATGGAGGGTATCACACCATCGCAGGCGGGAAAATCCATCCACGCTGCACTGCGGAGGCTGCGCCGGTACTTTGCGCGTCAGAAATGGACGGTCAATCTATGAGCGTTTCCCAAGAAAAGAGGTGCATGACATGAACGAAAAAATTACAGCCCACCCCCAAAAAGAAGAACGGGAGAAAGTCCTGAAGGAGATCCGGCAGCTTGAAAACCGAAAGAAGATTTTGGAGAACAAGCAGCGGAACGAAGAACGCAGGGTTCGCACCCGCCGCCTGATTGAGCGCGGAGCCATTTTGGAGGGGATTTTCCCGTTGGCTCCCGACCTTTCCGGCGCAGAGGTCAAAGCATTTTTGATTGCCCTGTCCCATCTTCCGGGGGCTGCGGAATTGACTGCAAACCTGTCAAAATCCGGGGATACGCCATAAGTCCCTTGTTTACAAGGGCGCACTTATACACCGTTGCCGGTGCTGTGCGCCCTGCCGGGGGCGTTGCGTACTTCGTCCGCGATGGGAAGCTACGCTCCCCAAACCCCTTGTGCGCTCTGCGCAGCCAAACACCCGCTTTGCGTTTGTCCGGCTCCACAGAGCCTGTTATCCCCTCACTGAAAGGAGGTGTTCTCCATAGATTTCTGTCATATCCCGGTCAGTATCATCAAGCGCAGCGCAGGCCGTTCTGCCGTTGCCGCAGCTGCTTACCGCAGCGGAACCAAGCTGACAAATGAATGGGATGGAATGACCCACGACTACACCCGGAAAGGCGGCATTGTTCATGCGGAGATCATGCTGCCTGCTTACGCCCCGCCGGAATTTGCAGACCGTTCTATCCTCTGGAACAGCGTGGAGCAAATCGAGAAGGCAAGGGACAGCCAGCTTGCCCGCGAGATTGAGGCAGCTTTGCCCCGTGAACTGTCCGGCCAACAACAGCTTGCCCTTGTGCGTGCCTATGTGAAGGACAACTTTGTAGACAAAGGAATGTGTGCCGACTTTGCTATCCATGACAAGGGAACCGGCAACCCTCATGTTCATATCATGCTGACGCTCCGGCCTCTCAAAGAAAACGGACAGTGGGGCGCAAAGTGCCGCAAGGCATACGATCTGGACGAGAACGGACAGCGCATCCCGGATGGGAAAGGCGGCTGGAAAAATCATCGGGAGGATACGACCAACTGGAACGATAAAGGGAATGTGGAGATTTGGAGGGCAGCGTGGGCGGCCTACACCAACCGGGCGCTGGAATCTGCCGGTAGACCGGAGCGCATTGACCACCGCAGCTACAAGCGGCAGGGCATTGATAAAATTCCCTCTGTCCATCTGGGGCCAGCTGCCAGTCAAATGGAAAAGCGCGGTATCCGCACCGACAAGGGGGAAGTAAACCGGCAGATCGCCGCCGACAACAAACTGCTGAAAGAAATTAAAGCCCGCATTACCCGCCTTTATCGCTGGTCGAAAGACGAAGCGGAAAAACCACAAACACAGCAAAGCAGCTTGACCGCTTTGTGGGAGGCCCAGCAGCAGCTGAACGCTCCCCGCACCCGCACCGGAAAAATCCGGGCTTTGCAGGAAAGCGCTGCACTATTCAGCTTTTTACAGGCAAACGGCATCCAGTCTATGCAGCAGCTCCATGAAAAAATCGCTGATATGAACAGCCGTTACTATGACCTGCGGGGAAAGATCGTCAAGGCTGAGCGCCGGATCGCCATTCTTACCGAACGCGGGGAGATGTGGGAACAGTACAACCAGTACAAGTCCATCCACAAACAGCTTGCCAAAGTAAAGCCGGAAAAGCGGGAACAGTTTGAGCAGTGCCACAGCCGGGAACTGATCCTGTATGACGCAGCAGTCCGGTATCTGAAAGACTTGAAAGACAGCGGCGAGGGAATCACCCCGAAGGCATGGCAGCGGGAAATCGACCAGCTGACCGCCGGAAAGCAGACGGACACGCTTGCCATGAAATCCATGCGGGAGGATTTGAAAGCAGTGGAACGGCTCCGCAAAACCGCCGAGCAGCTGTCCCGGCAGGAACGGAACAAGTCTCACGATCAGGAGCCGGAGCGGTAAAGGATACTGCATTTTGGCGTACCCCTGTCAAGTGCGTCGCGTTTCACGACACCCTTTTGCATACAGAAAAACCGCCGTACAGGTTTCCCCATACGGCGGCAGACTGTTTATTTGCCGAACAAGTCGCTGTGTGTGCCGGTGCGGGCCAGCGTCAGCACCAGAACATCATCCTCTATGCGGTAGACAAGCAGCCAGTCCGGGAGAATATGACATTCCCGATGGCCTGCCCAATCGCCGGACAGGTCATGGTCACGGTTCTTATCCGGCAGCGGTTCGCCCATTGCCAGCAATGCTACGACCTGCTCCAGCAGCTCAATCTTCAAGCCACGCTTTATGGCTCGTTTGTAGTCCTTTTTGAAACTGGTCGTGTACTTGACGGTATATTTGGTTTCTTTCATCTTTTCAGGTCAGCAAACAACTCGTCAAGGTCATTATAGCCCTTTACAGACGGGTCTTTTGCAATCCTTTCCGCTTCCAGCATGGCAGCAACCGTTTCTTTGTTCGGCTGTTCCAGCCTTACCTCAAAGGGAATGCCGCCTTCACGAAGCGACTGGCGCACAAAGATGTTAAACGCCGTAGTCAGGTTCATGCCAAGTTCAGTAAACAGTGCGTCCGCCTGTGCTTTCAAATCTGCGTCCATGCGGATACTGATGTTTGTGGTATTTCCAGCCATACGATCAACCCCTTTCTGCTGGCAATTATAGTATATGCCATTTGCACGAAGAAAACAATACTTTGCACGAATATTTAACAATAAATTCATTCGAGGAGGTTAACTACACTATGAAAGAAATCATTTATGAAGAACAACAAGACTGAACCTATCCCTGTCATGGATTACCGCCAGTACCGCAGAGCGCGGAAACTGGTGCATGAGTGCTGTAACTACATCGACGGAAACTGTATCGCTCTGGACGATGGGGAGGAATGTGTCTGTGTCCAGTCTATTTCCTACTCCCTGTTGTGCAGGTGGTTTCGGGCGGCGGTATTGCCGCAGGATAAGGAACTGGAAACGGCGCTGTTCCACCGGCTGAATGCTAAGAAATGCTCCGTATGTGGGGCGCTGTTTATCCCCGGTTCCAACCGGGCCAAATACTGCCCGGAATGTGCCGCGCGCATGAAGCGGATCAACGCCGCAAAGCGCAAGCGGAAACAACGGGAGAAATGTCACACTTTAGAGGCTGAAAAACCCTTGTAAATCAAGGCTTTTTTCGAGGGTGTCAAAGGCAGTCTGATAGATTTATCCTCTGACCCCTAAAATAGCCTTAAAATGCGTACAGAATCCCAAAAGAACCCCTAAGGAGGAACCCTATGTCAGACAATAGAAAATATTATTACCTGAAACTCAAAGAAAACTATTTTGATGATGATTCCATCGTGCTGCTGGAAAGTATGCAGGACGGTGTGCTGTATTCCAACATTCTGCTCAAGCTGTATCTGAAATCGCTGAAACATGGTGGACGGCTTCAACTTGACGAGGACATTCCTTACACGGCGCAGATGATCGCCACCATTACCCGCCAGCAGATCGGCACTGTGGAGAGAGCCTTGCAGATCTTTTTGAAGCTTGGTCTTGTGGAAGTGCTGGACAGCGGCACATTCTACATGAGCAACATCGAACTTTTAATCGGCCAGTCCTCTACCGAAGCCGAGCGAAAGCGGGCTGCGAGGCTCCAAAACAAGGCTCTTTCTGCGCTTCGGACAAGTGGCGGACATTTGTCCGACATTCGTCCACCAGAGATAGAGTTAGAGAAAGAGATAGAGATAAAGAGAGAGATAGAGAAGGTACGCCCTGAAACGGGGCACCTTTCCCACACTTATGGCCATTACCAGAATGTTTTCCTGACGGATGAAGAACTGGCAGACTTGCAGGCCAGCTTTCCTGCTGTATGGGAACAGTACATCGAAAAACTGTCCGAGTACATGGCTTCTACCGGCAAGCGTTATCAGAGCCATGCAGCGACCATCCGGCGCTGGGCCGGTGAGGACGCTAAAAAAACTGTCACACCCTCACGCAACCGGGATTACAGCGTAAAGGAGGATGAAACTGTATGATTGAGATTACCGCAGAAATCCGGGCGTTCATCGACAAGGCAGCTGCCGGTGTGGAATTGGCTGAGGACGAGTATATAGACTTGTCAGACGGGCTCATTCACTGTAAGAAATGCGGCGGCCAGAGGCAGACCGTTGTGCCATGCTTTGGGAAATCCGGCTACTTTATGCCGCGTTGCATCTGCCAGTGCCAGCGGGAAGCTGAGGAGCAGCGCAAGGCTGCTGAAGAACGGCAGCGCCGTATGGAGCGTATCAAACGCCGAAAGGCACAGGGCTTGCAAGACCGTTATCTGTACGACTACACATTTTCCAATGATAACGGGCAAAACCCATTGATGGACAAGGCTCATGCCTATGTGGAGAACTGGAAAGAGGCATATAAGAGCAATATCGGGCTTTTGCTGTTTGGAGATGTGGGAACCGGCAAGTCTTTTTTCGCCGGATGTATTGCCAACGCTCTACTTGACCAGGATGTGCCGGTGCTGATGACGAACTTTCCCACCATTCTGAACCGCCTGACCGGGATGTTCTCTGAGGACAGGTCGGAGTTTATTGCCAGCTTTGATGAGTATGACTTGCTTATCATTGACGATTTGGGTGTAGAGCGCAGTACCGAATATGCTATGGAGCAGATGTTTTTCGTCATTGACAGCCGCTATCGCAGCCGCAGACCCATGATTATCACAACAAACTTGAAACTGTCCGAGCTGAAAAACCCGCCTGATCTGGCCCACGCCCGTATCTATGACCGTATTTTGGAACGGTGTGCGCCGATCCTCTTTGACGGGAAGAATTTTCGGGAAGAAAATGCCGGTGCTACCCGACAGACAGCAAAAGACATTGTAAACAGTAAGCACGACTGATTTTTTACCGGGCGGCACAGACCCGTTCGGAGAAAGGAGCGCCATGAACAAAGAACCCCGTACTATGCAGGTGGCAGACGCCGTTACTGCGTCCAGAGCGCCGGAAAACACGCCGGCGATGGTAAAGAAAATCGGTAAGACGACCTACAAGGTTCATGTCCATTTCAGCAATACCAGCACAGAAACCATGAGCGATAAAATCAAGCGTATGCTCAAAAATGAAATTCAGCAGATGTGACAGACTGATAAACGAAGCCGCCTTGTGCTAAACTGATGATGGTACGCACCAAAATTTTTGTCAAGGAGGACACGAAAATGCTTTACACAGAAAAAGAGAAACATGAAATTGAGCGAGTAAAGGAAGTCTTTGCGGAACATCTGCGGCAAAGCCCCGATTTTGAACTGCTCTGGTCGGACAAGGTGGGCTATGTCTGGCTGACGATTGGCGTAAATCCGCTTTATGTGGATACCGGTATCAGGATAGAATCAGCCGCCGATCTCTGCGGCAGGTGTTTGGACGATGTTGCTACGGATGTTTTGTATATGACGGGCAACGATCATGCACTGGAAGCAGCCGACCCGCTGGAATTGGCCGAAATCAAGCGGCGCTGGGAGTCATATATCAACCAGCTGCCAGACTACGCGTATCTCTGCAAAGACCTGCTGAACGGAAAAATGTAATCTATCAAACGAGGTGTCAGGAGCCATACAATGCTTCTGGCACCTTTTTTGTAGATTTTTTGTGAATTTGATTAAAAAGTCCTTGACAATTTGTCTCTGGAAAGACCGCAAAATCCATCCTCATTTCCTGTGGTGCCAGATTAGCCCCCTTCGACATCCAAGAATTGCGTGATTTAACGATGTACGATGAGCTGGCGCTGGACACGCTGGGCGATAAGAAAACGGCGTTGTTCCTCATCATGTCGGACACGGATTCCACCTTCAACTTCCTCATCAGCATGGT
>OIJG01000204.1_pt1 | contig 13251 bp, 6 predicted proteins | sample 1583531 | NCBI WGS metagenome assembly OIJG01 (sample SAMN02674605, study PRJEB24791) | human gut metagenome, SKBSTL067 | isolation source: stool | host: Homo sapiens | place: USA | reverse complement strand
ATTCAAATATACCTCAAGATTCGTATATTGTCCATTCGGATCTTTCGTTTTTGTATTTCCATCTACGGGATTATTCGGATCAAGTCCGTTTTTTATTTCCCACTCATCAGGTATGCCATCACCGTCCGAATCTACCGGTGCCGAAAGACCTGTTATTGATAATTCCGGCCAGGGAGAATCGCCTGTGTCTTTGGGGCTATTGATAAATCCGGGTTTATTTCCTTCTCCGGTGAAAGTTGCCGTTCCTTTCCGGGTGTCGGAAATGATACGTTTGTCTACTTCATCACGATAATTACAGCAACCTGCATAGTTCATCACCTGTTCATAAGCCTTGTCAGCCGAATAAGTAGTGATTACTCCAAAATCAAGAGGTTCTTTCAGACGGATAGATTCTTTGGCATCTTCTGTCCAGAGGAAATCTACTTTTTCATCATTCTTCAACTGGGCATAGACTCCGTCCGTCCAGTTATCGGCAGTAACTTTGTTGTTACCTTCTATCTTATTTCCATCAATATAGAAAGTTCCCCATTTCTGCAGGTAAGGTTGAAAAGCTAAGTTCTTTTTGGGTTCTCCATCAACGTAAACATAAGCTTGCGGATAAACTCCGACTTTGGCAATACGATATTGCACCTGTTTGGAAGCCTGTTTTGTTGCCGGTCCCGGTTTATAATAGTTATTGACGATATTGACATGCTGATCTTCCCCGCCATAGCAGCCGTTTCCAGCCCAGTTGTAGAAAACATTATTCCGGATATCAACACATTCGCCAAGAGCTAATGTAGAAGGACGAGGGCCCAGACGAGGCACGCGACTCTCACAGTGAGCGATCAGGTTATGGTGATAAGAAGCTTTATGTCCTCCCCAATTGCCTCCATATCCATGTGCCCCTTTTACATGAGTCGCTTTTCTTAATGCTTCAGAGCCAATACACCATTGTACCGTAGAGTTTTCCATACCATAAACGGAAAGACATTCATCTACACTCCAACTGACAGAGCAATGGTCTACCATAATATCTTTCTTATCACAGCCGCCCAACCCATCGGGTTCTTTCCCACTGGCTTCTCCGGGGCGGAAACGAAGAAAACGGATAATTACATTATTAGAATTAATAGAAAAGCCATAATCAGCCAGACAGATTCCTCCGGGAGAAGTCTGTCCTGCAATGGTGAGATGATCTTTCCCTGTTCGTAATTCCGATTTCAGATGAATCGTACCTGCCACATCAAAGACAATCGTTTTAGGTCCATTTTGTTTCAAAGCCCAACGTAAAGTCCCCTGCGAACCATCGTCTTCCAAAGAAGTCACATGATACACTTTACCACCACGGCCGCCTGTCGTGTATCTACCGTGTCCTTCAGCTCCGGGAAAAGAGATCACTCGATCTTCCCGGCCGCCTGTCTCCTGTTTTTCGGGTATGTCATAGGAAAAGGACATCATTCCTCCCGCAACCATTGCCAGCAGACAAACATAAACTAATTTTCTTTTCATTTCCTTATTCACATTATTAGATGATGGAAACAAAAGTAGTGGAAGCTTTTCATTCTGACATTCATTTTTTGACCGATATGGGGGAAAAATCAGTTTTTATGATAAGATTGAACAAATTTTAGATCCCCAGCCGCTCTTTTAATAACCGGTAACCGGAAAGACTTACTTTAAGTTTCACGCCAGTCTTCAATAACAACTGATAAGTTTCTTTTCCGAAAAGCTCGACCCGCGAAATTTGTGTTACGTTGACAATCGTAGAACGATGCACACGCACAAATGTATCAGGAGACAGATGGGTCTCAAAATATTTCATAGTTTGTTCTTTCAGATATTCTCCGGTAGGGGTTATCAACATTACATAATCTCCACAGGCTTGTATGTAGATCAGTTCGTCTGTCTTTACCAGATGAATGCGGGAACCGTCTTTCACCGTAATGCGATCTATTAATTCTGTCTGTGGTTCTCCTTGTTGTTCGGTCACAGTTAGCTGATGTGCAGCCAATTCTTTATCCAGTTCCTGATTCTGTACTTCTTCTTTAGTTACAATCAGGCGATACCATAAAGTAATGGCAATCAAGGTTGGCAGCCCGAACAATAACCGGAAAGGTATGGTCTGCACAAAAGGAATATAGGATATGCCTACAATCCTCACCATGATATCACAGATCATAAAACTACCCGCCAGCCATAATAGGCTTCCAACGATTATCATGATTATATCCGTCTGGAACAACGAAACAAGACCGACCACAAACCAGGCCAAATAGGCTATGGCTGCCAGCCAACCAATTGTTGCCACTCCATCTACCAGAGCAGGAAGATAGTCGTTTCCGGTATATCCACAGACTAAAGCCACCTGTGTCGCAACCAGAATAAACGCCAGCACCAGCATCGGAATCCAGCGGAATGGATAATCTATTATCGGATGTGGTTTCATACGCTAGTCTTTAACTTCCAAGCCTCCGAAAGAAAGCGTTCCACGAATGACTAATATATTCTCCTTGTTTACATTCCCATTTTGCCAGCGTTTGTCATCACATCCTCCAAAGAAAGCATTGCATTTGAAGACGACTGTCCAATCCGACGGGACATAAATCTCGACTCCTCCCCAACTGCAATCCAAATCAATATAGGTTTCTCCCGGTGCAATATGGGTATGGCGAAGATCAATAGTCGTCCCCCCGAAAGAGGTACGAATCATAGCTCCTTTAAACAACTCATCAAGTACTACGTGACGTGCAGCTCCCCAGACATTCTCCGAACGCAAAAAGCCATCTACTGATTCCGATTGTTGTTGCTCACTCTCAAAGTTCATGCCGGGTCTACCCTGATGCATCTTCATCCATTGCCGACGATGTTCCATTGTATGCTGACGAGCCCATTGCGCCCTCTTATTTCTGCCGGGTAAACACCTGCTATTATCAGAGCGAGGGGCCACACCATTGCCTGTGAATTTTCCGGTAACCAGGAAAGTCCTCCTATCAGAAAATAAACACCCGCCAGAAAAAGGATGATTCCACCGATGAAATGGCGACGAATCATAGCATATATACCTAAATAATATAAGGAGTGAATGCCAGGATACGATCAAATCAAATACTTCTGAAGTTATCCATCCCATATTACGGGCAAACAGTAGAATCCCGGAAAGGATAAAAAGCAAAGCTATCAGTATTTTACCGGAAAAGCCTGTAGCACGGGGAAAATTTTGTTTCTCTTCCATTGTTTCTATTATTAATTGATTAATGGTTCAAAGATACATCATTTCCCTATGCTTCCACAGGCTTTTCAGTTGATTTACGGTATAAATTCCGATGAATGCCGGATAAAAACCGGTGAAAAAATCAATTTATAAATCTCTGATTCGTATATTTGCCGGCCTTTAGAACACAAATAACACCCTTCAAAGCTAATAACTACACCTCGCAACAAACTAAAAAACAAAAAATACGAGGTGAAAAACAAATATTGCACATCACTATATCTTCATTCTCATACTTTTGTAGCGATGAATGAACTCTCATCGGGATTTTTATGAAATATCAAACAACAACCATTAATTAATAAACATGCAAAGAATGTCTAACAAAGTGAAAAACATGCGCTCCTTATTGCTAATACTATTTTCAGCAATATCGCTTAGCGTATCTGCGCAAACGATTACCGTAAAAGGTAACGTGAAAGACACCAGCGGAGAGCCTGTTATTGGAGCCTCTGTTGTAGAAAAAGGTAATACTACCAATGGTACGATTACAGATTTAGATGGTAATTTTTCTATTAAAGTTGATGGCAAAAAAACATTGGTTATTTCATACATAGGTATGAAAACTCAAGAAGTAGCCGTTCAAGGTAGAAAAACAATTAATGTACAAATGGTCGACGACTCGAAAGCTTTGGACGAAGTCGTAGTAATTGGTTACGGTACGGTCAATAAAAGAGATTTAACCGGTTCTGTAGCCTCTGTTAGTGCCAAAGACTTAGCTGCTATACCAGTAGCAAGTGCATCTGAAGCCCTTACCGGTAAACTTGCCGGAGTTAGTGTTACTACTACTGAAGGTTCTCCCGATGCAGATATAAAGATCCGTGTTCGCGGTGGTGGTTCACTATCACAGGATAACTCTCCTTTATATATTGTAGACGGTTTCCCTGTTTCAAGCATTAGTGATATCGCTCCCTCGGAAATTCAAAGCATCGACGTATTGAAAGATGCTTCTTCCACAGCCATTTATGGTGCCCGTGGTGCAAATGGTGTAATCATCATTACTACCAAGAGCGGAAAAGAAGGTAAAACGCAAGTAGACTTCGGTGCTTCTTTCGGTTTTAAACAGGTAACCAAACTGACTGAAGTCTTGAGTCCTTACGATTTCGTTGCTTATCAGCGTGAAATCGGTTCTCTGGATTATGGAAACTTTGCCGATATGGATATCTGGCGTTCTATTGATGGTACCGATTACCAAGACGAGATGTTCGGACGTACTGGAAACCAGCAACAATACAACATTAATGTAAGTGGCGGAACCAAGCAAATGACTTATAGTGTCAGCTATGCCCATAATGAAGAAAAAAGTATCATGCTTAATTCCGGCTTCAAAAAAGACAATGTAAATGCAAAAATTAAATCAGAACTGAATAAATGGATGACACTGGACTTTAACGCCCGGTTAAGTTACTCTACCATTGACGGTTTAGGTGGTGGTGCTGATACCAATGAATCCAATGCTGCCAATTCAACTGTGGCTAATGCTACCGTATTCCGTCCGGTTGATTCACTTAAATACAGTGATGACGACGAAGAAAACAGTTCGGCACAACAGAAATCTCCATTGGAACGTCTGCTTGCAACGGATAAAACCCGCAATACTTTCAACCAGAACTACAATGTAGGTTTAAACTGGAAACCATTCAAGAACTGGACATTCCGTTCCGAATTCGGATATGGATGGAAGTTTGACGATACAGAACAGTATTGGGGAGTAGATGCAGTATCTAATTCTAAATATGGATATAACGGTCAGCCACAAGCCTACCTGTTGAGAGAAAAGACGATGAGCTGGCGTAATGCCAACACATTGACCTATGATAACAAAAAACTGTTCAAAGGTCGTGATAAACTCAATGTATTGATCGGACATGAAGTAAGCAGCAGCCAAAGGAAATCAATAGAAAATGTATCTGTAGCTTTCCCTGTTACTATGAATTTCGATGATATGAAAGCAAATATGGGTTCGGGCAAAGCTTTAGCCAACCAATCTACCATTGCTGCAAAAGAAAACATATTATCATTCTTTGGTCGTGTGAACTATACTATGATGGATAAATACTTGCTTGCTGTTACAGTACGTGCAGACGGTTCGAGCAAGTTCGGTTCCGGAAATCGTTGGGGTGTTTTCCCGTCAGCAGCTTTGGCATGGCGTATCTCTGACGAGGCTTTCATGAGTAACACTCAAGACTGGCTGTCAGCTTTGAAACTACGTTTAAGCTTCGGTACTGCCGGTAACAACCGTATCAATTCCGGTTTGCTTTCCACCACTTACTCTTTGGGAGGTAATGATGCACGCAATCCTTTCTTCAACGGAGAAAGCACTACCATGTTGGAACATGGAACGAACTTATACAACCCCGATTTGAAGTGGGAAACAACAGTTACCCGTAACATCGGTATTGACTATGGATTCTGGAACAATCGTATCTCCGGTGCTATCGACTTTTACTGGAATACAACCAGAGACTTATTGATGCGTACTGAAATTCCTTCTCTCTCCGGATATAACTATCAGTACAAGAACTTCGGACAGACATCCAATAAAGGTGTAGAATTGTCTGTTAGTGCTGTTTTTTTTGATAAAAAGAATTTCTCTTTGAACTTCAATGCCAACATTGCTTACAACCGCAACCGCATTGATAAACTGAATACAGACTCTCCCTGGCAAAGTAGTAACTGGTCAGGTAGTACAATGGCCAAATACGAAGACTTCCGCGTAGAGAAAGGCGGACGTTTGGGTGAAGTTTGGGGATATAAGACAAACGGTTATTATACTGTATATGATCCTGTCACCAACCCTACCGGCGAACTGGTTTGGGCAGGTAGCGAATGGGGATTAAAAGACGGAATGCAAGATAACAGTCCTACTATCACCGGTGGTAAATACTATCCGGGTGGTTTGAAACTGGAATGTGATAAAGATGGTAACCCTCTCAAACAACGTTTGGGTAACACTATCGCTCCTACAACCGGAGGTTTTGGATTCGATGGTCGTGTAGGTAATTTCGATTTCAATGTATTCTTTAACTACTCTCTCGGAAATGTAATTGTCAATGGAACAAAACTGGCAGCTTCTTTCCGTTCAGGTTCAAGAACCGGTTATAACTTAAACAATGATTTCAGATTGTCTAACCGTTACACATGGATTGATCCGGAAACTGGTTTGAACCTGTCGTCCAGCTCTACAGATGTCCTCAATACCTATGGAGACATGACAACAGCAGGATTACGTCTGAATGAAATAAACGCTAACGCCAATATGTACAATCCGGCCAGCGCTACTACCATGCAGCTGACTGATTATGCAGTAGAAAAAGCCTCATTCCTGCGTTTGAATAACATTACTATCGGATACTCTCTTCCGAAAACAATTGTAAGGAGAGCGTTTATGCAGAATGTGAGAATCTATCTGACAGGATATAACCTGTTCTGTTGGACTAACTACAGCGGAGCAGACCCTGAAGTCGATACAAGCAGTAAGAAAAATGCGATGACTCCGGGTATAGATTACGCCGCTTATCCTAAGAGCCGCACATTTGTGGGTGGTATTAACGTTACATTCTAATTAAAACATTAAACAGATTGATCGTATGAAAATATATAAGACATTATTCCTGGGGCTGGGGTTAATTGCCCTGTCTTCCTGTTCGGACTTCCTGAATCAGACCTCACCGTCTGAATTGGATAATGAATCAACTTTTAATAATGCCTATTATACAGAATTGGCACTTAATAAAGTTTACGGCAGCCTGACGCAAGACCAGACTTATTCTAACTTCCTACCTATCATTGCCGGAACCAATACCGACTGTGAACTGATTGACGGTTTGGGTACGGATGCAAGCAACACGTCCAGCGAACGTGGTAATATGAACTACAACGCTAATCCGGGATGGTCACAACTTTCCAAAGTATGGGATGCCATGTACGGAGTAATCGAGAATGCGAATCTGGTAGTAGATGGTATAAACAATAGCCAACTGATACAACAAGCAGGAGCAACCCGTACCAGCATGATGAGATTCCGTGCAGAAGCGATGACATTGCGTGCGATGATTTATTTCGATCTGATCCGCTTGTTCGGTGATATTCCTTTCAAAACAGAATCTTCCAACAGCGACCTGTCTAATGTTTACATTGGAAAGGCAGATCGTGACGATATCATGGATGAATTGATAATTGAACTCGAGGAAGCTATCGGATATTTACCTTGGGCTGGTGAAGACGGTTATACAACCGAACATGTAAGCAAAGGCTATGCTCACGCTCTCTTGGCTAACATTGCAATGACACGTGCCGGATATGCTATCCGCGAACAAGCTAAAGACGGATATATCACCGGAGATAACAGTGACGCTACTTATCCTACTCAACGTTGCAGCGATACCAAACGTAGAGAACTATTCGAATTGGCCGAAAAACATCTGGCAGCTGTTGTCAGTTCAGGAAAACATAAACTGAATCCTTCTGTAGAAGAATACTGGCGTTTAATAAATATCGGACAACTAGATCAGACTTATCAAGAAAACCTGTTCGAGATTCCAATGGGACTAAACAAAAGTGGTGAGCTGGGATATACTATCGGATATCGTATAAACGGTGCCAGTTCCCTATTTGGTCCGAAAGGTAACTCATCCGGTAAGTTGAAACTGACTGCTCCTTATTATCTGTCATTTGGCGAAGGAGATATCCGCCGCGATCTGACTTGTGCTATTTCACAACTTTCTACAGACAAAAACACCAAAGTATTTAAAGAATATATGTTAGGAAATGCTCCTTTCGGTCTTTATTGTGGAAAATGGGATTATCGTAAGATGATGGAAAACTCTGAATGGTACGCAGCTGTATTGGCCAGCGATCAGAAAGTTTGTTCCGGTATCAACGTAGTGAAAATGCGTTATCCGCAAGTATTGCTGATGTATGCCGAAGTTGTGAACGAACTTTATGGTAAGGGTGCAACAGCCGAAGGTTGTACATTAACAGCCACAGCAGCCCTGAAAGAAGTACACGACCGTGCTTTCACCGATGCAACCAAACGTGATGCTGCATGGACTGCTCTAATGGGAAAAGACTTCTTCGATGCAATTGTTGACGAAAATGCATGGGAACTGGCAGGAGAAGGTGTTCGTAAGTTCGACCTAATCCGTTGGAACCTGTTGAGCGAAAAAATAGACGAATTCAAAAACGAATATACAAATGCAGTGTATAATGGTACATATCCACAGTATGTGAACTATAAATATCGCACGGACAATCCGATGTATATCGATATGACTTCTCTCGTATTTGGAGCTAAAGTAGGTGGAGAATATGAAAACAAGAGCTTTTTCGGAGCTGAAACCAGTGACAAGGAGCAAAAGAATCTGAAAGTAAACTTGCCTAGTATTTCTGGCGGATTGAACAAGGCTGTGAAGAATCGTTATTTATTGCCGATAGCTTCTACAACCATCTCTACCTCAAACGGTAAATTACATAACTCTTATGGTTATTCGGATTAATCTTAAAATCGTAAAATGATGAAGAATATAAAAAATATATTGGGAATGGGAGCTTTCATGCTCCTGACCTCTTTGGCTGTATCTTCGTGTACAGAGAAAAGTGATTGGGATATTGACTCTTCCTATAGTCGTCCTTTCGGAACTGATGAAAACGGAATCAGTGTAGAAACAGACAGTAAAGTAGCCAGAGCGGTAGTAACTTGGAGCTCAACATCCAATACCGACTATTACATTATCGAGATTAGTCCTAACGAGATGACTGACGAAACTCCAATGGGATCAGAAGAAAATGGAAATATCGTTTATGGAAATGATCCTGCCAACCGGATCAAGCAGTCACCTTACACAATGGATAATCTGGCGGTAAATACGACTTATTATATGCGTATCAAGTCTATTTCCGGAGAGAAGGAATCTCGTTGGGTAAATTATAAAAAGACTTTTGCTTCAGTTAAGGAAGAAGCTATCCTAAATATTCCAACTACTGAAGACTTACCTGAAGGTCAAGGAAAAGTACGTATGTCATGGGAAGCCGGATTAGCAGTCGATCATTTCGAAATCATGGAAACGGGTGCCACAGAAGCAACTTCACGTGTTATTTCGTCAACAGAAGCTGCCGCAGGTGAAGCATGGGTTGAAAATTTGAAGTCATTCACTGAATACACGATTACTATTTATAATGGAAATAATCCGCGTGGTTCACAGACTGTTACCATCCCTGGTTTGGAAATCGAATCTACCATCAGTGATATAACAGCAAATTCAGCTGTATTCTCATGGGAAGAAACGGTGGATGTAGATGAATATGCTTGTGTTCTTTCTACCGAAGGAGTACCTGAATCAGGAACCCAATTATCACCAGCAGATATTGCTGCACATAAGGTGACAATCACAGGTTTGGCTTCCAGTACGGAATATACGGCTTATGCTTTCGCAAACGGCTCTATATGTTCTCGTATCACCTTTACAACTAAGAAAGGTAAACCGACGGGGTATACTGAAATGACATGGGAAGATGCCCTTGCCAACTGGGATAATCTTTCAGGAAAAGTATTAATCAATGTTTCCGGAACAGAAGGATTTGCACAAGAAAAAGAAAGCATTGCTGCTGGCGTGACTCACCTTATTTTCTGGGGTGACAGTCAAGACGGACAGGTTAATATGACTATTAAAAAAGGCATAGGTGCCAGCGGAATATGTGATAAAGTAGAATTCCATAATCTGAATATTACCGATGAAGGAAATACAACCCTTATTTATCAAAACGGTGCTTCAGGTTGCATCAAAGAAATAGAAGTTACCTCGTGTACAATTACCAATATCCGTGGTATCGTTCGTATGAATGCAAGTACAAGTAATGCTATGTCTGTTACTATTGACGACTGTATCATCAAAGGATTGGGAAGAGCAGCAACATCCAATCATTATGGATTACTTCTTTCTGACAAGGTAACATTAACAACTCTCAATTTAGTGGTTTCCAACACTTCTATTATTGTATCCAAGGGAGCTTCTGCGTCTCAATTCATAAGACACAAGTCAGGACAACCCGGTACAATAACAATCAAAGATTGTACATTCTATGATATGTCAGCAAGTGATGCTTTCTGCAGAGATACAAAAGACATGACAATAACTATATCAAACACCCTGTTTGCCAAAGGTGGAGTTAAACCTTTCTACAACACAAGTTCCGTAGCTACAACCCTGAACGTAAACGGCTTGTATAAGGCTTCTGACTTTTCATTTGTTACACCCGACTGGGGAAAAGACTATACTAGTCTTCCTCTGACTTCCGATCAGCTATTCCCTAATGGTTCAAGTGAAGATTTGACTTTTGGAGCAGATGTTCCTGAAGAATACAGAGTCGGTGACCAACGTTGGAACAAATAACTAAATAAAACTACAAGGTTTTCCGTCAAGTCTGGAATTTGCATTTACTTGACGGAGAATCTTCTCTAAAAAGCAACAGATATTATGAATACAAATTCAATCAATACAATAAGTAAATACTTACTTCTGTTCTTGTTGATTCTTACAGGTGCTTCCTGTAATGACAACGATGATGCAGAAGATACAAGCATTCCTGTTCTGATTTCACAGAATATCAATGATGGTGATGTAGTAGGTCCGAGCGGATATGTAGAACTGACTTTCAGCAAAGCTATGCGTCAGGCTCCAGACACAGAAATCTATTTCAACGGAGGAGTAGTGCGTGTATCCATCAACTACGAAAAAGTACGTTATACCTTCTCTGGTATGGAAAACAAAGAATGTACTTTCGAAGTTCCTGCCGGAGCATTAACGGATATGCAGGGAAGAGCTTACGACGAAGACTTCTTTTTAAGCTTTACTGCCAAATCTGAAATTTCGGGCGGTGGAAAAGTATTCGATGCAATTGTTGATTCAAAAGGGAATGGTGATTACACTACTCTCCAGGCTGCAATCAACGCCATCACTACCCCACCTACCAGTCCTTATAAAATCTTCATTGCCAACGGAACTTATAATGAATGTGTCCGGATCAATAAGAATAAACCATTTGTTCATTTAATCGGTGAGAGCCGTGATGGTGTTAAAATCCAGTTTGCAGTAAACCGTGTAGATGATTCAAGTAATGCTACCTCATGGCCTTATTCTATTTTCAACGAAAATTCACCAGCCCGCAAAGCCGGATATAGTGAAGACCAAAACACAGTAGTGTTGATTGAAGCCACAGACTTTTATGCTGAAAATATTTCAATCATCAATCTTTATGGTGCATTCTCAAATCGTCACACTGGTGGTTTAGGTAAAAACGGACAGGCAGAAGCCTTGATAAACCGTGAAGACCGCTTTGCTTTGAATAACTGTTTGCTTGTCTCCTACCAGGATACATGGTGGACCCGTTATTGGAACAATACAACCCCTCATCGTGCATACGTTTATAACTCATGGATTGAAGGTCATACAGATTATATCTGGGGAAGTGGCGATGTACTTATCGAAAACAGTACATTCTATAATACAGGCAATGACGGTGGTAGCGTTATAACTGCTTCGCGTACCAGTGAAAGCGATAAATACGGATATGTTATAAAAGATTGTACGGTAAACGGTGATGATACAAAATTCTCATTCGGACGTTCCCAAGCCACAACCACGAAAACTGTCTGGATCAACACCAAGTTGAAAATGGATATTATAGATTCACACTGGGGATATGGTGGACAAGTACCTACACTATATGCTGAATATAACACTATCGACAAGAATGGAAATATGATTGCGGAAAGTAAAACAATCACCTCCGGAAACGTTTCCTTCACTAGTTCAGTGCTAACAGCATCCGAAGCTGCTAAATATACATATGAGAATATAATAACTATTGACAGCTGGAACCCGAAAGAGTATATGGAAACTCCCCTTGCAGCACCTACCAATGTCAATCTGTCGGGAAACACTCTGACATGGGATGCAGTATCCGGTGCTGCCGGCTACCTCATCTTTATGAATGGTAACTATGCAGGGCAAACGACAGACACTACCGTTACACTGACCAACACTGACGAAAGCAATATTTATACAGTGAAAACTGTAAGCCAGTACGGTACAGTAAGCGAATAAAACCAATAAGATTTAATAAAGAGTTCTTTGTCACATCATCAGCAAATATAATGTATGAGACAAAGAACTCTATTTTTTTAAAAGATAATTTGTATGCTCAAATCTATTAAAATGGGATTATTGTGCTTCTGTGTAATCAACCTATCGGTTGCTTGCAGCAGCGAAGACCCAAGTATCACTGATGAAACACCGGGACAGAATACCGGTAACGGTGGTAATGAGAACGAAGGTGGTGAAGAAGAGACACCTGCCGAAACGCGTTATGCCTTTCCGGGTGCTTACGGTGCAGGTCGTTATACTACCGGCGGAGCAGGCGGAGATGTATATATAGTAACTTCGCTTGAAGACAACGATAAGACAACACAAGGAACATTACGCTACGCATTAAATCGCACGGGAAAGCGCACGATCGTATTTGCAGTAAGTGGATTGATAGAACTGAAAAGCCCCTTGAGGATAACCAACGGAGATGTAACGATTGCCGGCCAGAGTGCACCGGGTGACGGTATTTGCCTGAAAGGACATCCCGTATCCGTACAGGCGGACAACGTAATCATCCGTTTCATGCGTTTCCGCATGGGATCGGACAACTTTACAACAGAAGCAGAAGCCGACAGCGGTGATGCATTGTGGGGAAAGCAACATAAAAATATTATCATTGACCATTGTTCGATGAGTTGGAGCACTGATGAATGTGCTTCTTTCTACGATAACACTAACTTTACCATGCAATGGTGTATCATCAGCGAAAGTTTGAATCGTTCGGTACACACCAAAGGTAATCACGGTTATGGAGGAATATGGGGAGGATCACCCGCTACATTCCACCACAATTTATTAGCCCACCACAGCAGCCGTACACCACGTTTATGCGGTAGCCGCTATACAGGGAAA
>OIJG01000140.1_pt1 | contig 19423 bp, 14 predicted proteins | sample 1583531 | NCBI WGS metagenome assembly OIJG01 (sample SAMN02674605, study PRJEB24791) | human gut metagenome, SKBSTL067 | isolation source: stool | host: Homo sapiens | place: USA | reverse complement strand
CTCAGAGCGGTCAAAGCCGCCCCGCCGCCGTATGTTCCACTCGTTTTCCGCTCCCCATGATACCATAAAAAAACAAGATTTGCAAGTGACGATAAAATTTGGTATAATAAATTTAAATATGGCGTGAAATTTTTGGGGAGGGACAACGGATGCAGCTGCTTTTCAATGTCCCACCCGAAGCCGATGGCGTGCTGCTGCGCGGCTTTCTGCGCCGGTGTGCCGTCTCCACGGAGCTGGCCCGGGCGGTCAAATTCCATGGCAGCGGCTTTTTTGCAGACGATGTGCCCATTCTGGCCAACCGCCGCGTGCAGGTGGGGCAGACTATCCGCTTTGCGCTGCCCGCCGACGGCCCCGGCGTGGAGCCGCAGCCTGAGATCCCGGTCAGGGTCGTTTACGAGGATGCTTTTGCCGTGGTGCTGGAAAAACCGCTCCATCTGGCGGTCCACCCCACACTGAACTACCCCCGGGATACCCTGGCCAACGGCTATGCCGCCTGGGCGGCTGCCCACGGCGAAAGCCCGGTGTTCCGCCCGGTGAACCGGATCGATAAAGACACCAGCGGGCTGGTGCTGGCCGCAAAGAACAGCTATGCCGCGCCCCTGCTGGCCGAGGGTGTAGAAAAACTCTATTACGCCATCGTGGAGGGTGAACTGCCCCTTGGCCCCGGAGTCATCGATGCCCCCATTGGCCGAAGAGGAGACAGCATCATCGGGCGGTGCGTGACCCCCGAGGGCAAGCCCAGCCGCACCGAGTATACCATATTAAGGGCAGCGCAGGGCCTGAGCCTTGCCGCCTGTGTTCCCGTGACGGGCCGCACCCATCAGATCCGGGTGCACTTTGCATCCATCGGCCACCCGCTGGCCGGGGACGACCTTTACGGCGGACACCGTGACCGCATTGCCCGGCAGGCGCTCCATTGTGCCCGGCAGAGTTTCCGGGTGCCGGCTTACACCGAGGTGCCCGGCGGCATCCGGCTGGAAACGCCGGTGGAGGAACACAACCGCACCGTTGCAGTGGAGAGCCCCCTGCCCGAGGATATGCGGGCATTGCTGGATGCTGAAAATATGAAAATACGGTGAAACCTCTGTGAAAGCTCTGCCCAAATTTTGTGACAAGCCTTGTATCGGCCCGAGCAGAGTGTATAATTGATATGAATTTGTAACTTTCGACCCAAAACGTCAGGAAGGAGCAACCCCTTTTGATCGAAGAAAAAACAAAGGAGCCGCAGAGCCAGGCTCCTGCAGCGCCGGTGAAGGGCAGAGAAAAACTGCGAAGCTTCTGGGCAAAGGTCCAGATCTCCGGCCTGCTGCGGCGGCACCGTTTCCGCCGCAAAACGCAGCGGCACATGAATGATGTGGCCAAAAAGCTGCGGGCCAGTGCCGTGGTGCTGACAGTTGGCGAGGCACTTTATGCACTGGGCTTTGCGGCAGAGTACATGGTGGTGCGCACAGGGCGCGGCATTGCTGCCGTGGCCCACAGACTGGCCCGCTGGTGCAGGAATGCCCGGCATACCATCATTGCAACAGCCTTTCCCGGTGCGGCGCAGATGTTCAAGGATCTGCTGGCACCGCTTTACCTGTTCTTCAAGGGCCTCGGCGCTGTGGCGGCCCACGCCAACGACGTGCGCCGGGAGCGGGGCTTTGGCGCTTCCGTAAAAGCGGCCGGGCGCTATTTTGTGGGCGGGCTCAAGCGCAACCTGAGCCTGCTGCCCCGGACAGCAATGTACATCCTGCCCCTGTGTATGCTGGCCGTGTTCGTCGCGGTCTGGAACAGGACGATGGCCCAGCCCTATGCGCTGGCTGTGCAGGTGAACGGCCAGACCGTTGGCTATGTGGCCAATGAGGAAGTGTTCAACCTCGCAAAAGAGGATGTGATGCAGCGCATCAACTACGCCGGTTCGGACAAGACCGAGCTGACCATCGAGCCGACCTATACCATTTCCGTGACCCACAAGACCATGGACGAGAGCGAGACGGCAAACGCCATTCTGCAGAGTGCCAGTGACCAGATCAGTGAGGGCACCGCCTTGTATCTGGACGGGGAACTGACGGCAGTCTGCTCCGATGGCGACACCCTGCGCAGCTATCTGGAGAGCCTGCTGGCCCCCTACGAGGATCAGGCAGACGAGAACATCAGCGTGGGCTTTAATAAAAATGTGACGCTGGAAGATGGAGTCTACTTCAACGACAGCTTTGAGGATGACAATTCCATCGAGAATATGCTGACCGGCGTGCAGCAGCAGGAGAAGATCTACACGGTCAAGGCGGGCGATACCCTGTGGGATATTGCCCAGAAGAACGACCTGACCTTCCGGGAGCTGTGTGCCCTGAATCCGAATTTCAAGGGGGCTCCCCTGACCGAGAACTCCAATATCCAGGAGGGCGACCAGCTGATCGTGACCAAGCAGGAGGCTCTGCTGGAAGTCCGCATCACCAAGGTGGAGACGCGGGAGGAGGAGATCCCCTTCGGCACCGAGACCACCCAGTCCAACGAGTACACCAAGGGTACCACCAAGACCCTGCAGGAGGGCCAGAACGGCCTGCGCCGCGTCACCATGCAGAACGTCTATGATACCAATGGCGTGCTGCTGGAGCAGACCATCCTTTCCACCGAGACCATCCGGGAGCCGGTGAACAAAAAGGTGGTCGTTGGCACCAAAAAGGTCACGAAGAACGGTGCGGCGGCATACATCGGCGGTAGCGGTCAGTTTATCTGGCCTGTGCCGGGTTACCGCAACTGCTCGCGCTGGTATGGCAGCGGCCATAAGGGCGTGGATATCTGTGCATCTGCCGGTACGCCCATCTATGCATCGGCGGGCGGCACCGTGACCAAGGCGGGTTATAACAAGGCCGGTGCCGGTACGGGCTATGGTTATTCTGTGATCATCAGCCACTCCGGCGGCTATACCACGGTCTATGCCCACTGCCTGTCTCTGGCGGTCAGTGCGGGCCAGACCGTGCGGCAGGGCCAGCTCATCGGTTATGTGGGCAGCACGGGCCGCTCTTCCGGCAACCACTGCCACTTCGAGATCCGCCGCAATGGCTCGTACATCGCACCGCAGAGCGTGTTCTCCGGAAAGCGATAAATCAGAACAGAACCTCTCCGTCAATGCTTCGCATTGCCACCTTTCCTAATAGGAGAGGCAAGAGAGCGGAAGCATAAACTTGGCTCCCCTATCAGGCAACAACGACGACCGCCGCCAGTGGCGGATGAAGGGAGGCGTTGTTGGGGCAGCGGCCAGCAGGACACGAGTGCAATACTTTGCACGAAGTGGACGCTGGGAGCCGCAACTCGTATGCTGGCGTGAAGCGCCTGAGAGGTTTATTTTACAAACAAAAAGGAGAATGATTATGGCAACACCCCACATCAGCGCTGAAAAAGGCGATTTCGCAAAGACCGTCCTGATGCCCGGCGATCCGCTGCGGGCAAAGTTCATCGCGGATACCTTCCTCAAGGATGTCCGCCAGGTCACCGGTGTCCGTGGAATGCTGGGCTTTACCGGCACCTATGAGGGCCGCCCCATCAGTGTGATGGGCAGCGGCATGGGAATGCCCTCCATCGGCATCTACTCCTACGAGCTGTACAAGTTCTACGATGTGGACAACATCATCCGCATCGGCTCTGCCGGCAGTTACACCGACAAAGCCAAGCTGTTCGATGTGGTGCTGGCCGCCGGTGCCGTGAGCGAGAGCAATTATGCCCGGGTCCAGAGCGGCTTTGAGGGAGACCTCACCCTGCCCAGCCAGACCCTGAACGACAAGCTGCGTGCTTCTGCCGCAAAGCAGGGCATCCCCCTGATCGAGGGCAACATCCATTCCTCCGATGTGTTCTATCGCCAGCCCTCCGATGAAAAGCCCACCTACTGGGAAAAGCTGCGGGATGAGCGCGGCTGCCTGTGTGTGGAGATGGAGAGCTTTGCCCTCTTCGCCAACGCTCAGGTTCTGGGCAAGAACGCCGCCTGCCTGCTGACCATCTCCGACAGCTTCGTCTCCCCGGAGATCACCACCGCCGAGCAGCGTCAGACCAGCTTCACCAACATGATGAAGGTCGCACTGGGCGCGGAGTACTGATTTGCATTCACAAAAAGGGTTGTTGTCACACGACAACAACCCTTTTGTGTTTTAAGTGTCACTATAATGTCCGAAACAGGATGCGATAATGATATTGCCGTCCTGCTCTTTATAAACAATGCGGTGCGTATCGTCAATGCGGCGGCTCCACCATCCACTCAAATCACCTTTTAGGGGCTCGGGTTTTCCAATGCCCTCGTAGGTGTTCCGCTGGATGTCTTTCAGAAGTGTGTTGATACGCTTCAGCAGCTTTTTGTCTCGCGTCTGCCAAAGGCAGTAGTCCTCCCATGCTTCCTCTTCCCAAAGCAATCTCATTTAATCTACCTCGATCAAATCGTGCTCAGTGAGCTTGGCTTTTCCGGTATCGATGTCGTGGACGATCTGGCGGAGATGATTGATGTTGCTTTCCGAGTAGAACGGGTCGGCGGAAACCTCAAAGGGAATGCGGTGCTCCCGGGAAACTTTTTTGGCGAAAATCGTGAATGCCGTTGTCATAGAAAGTCCCATCTCGGCGCAAACCTCTTCCATGCTGCGTTTCAGGTCTGGGTCCATCCGGAAGTTCACATTGACTGCATTTGCCATTCTAATACACCTCCTTCTTGATTCCATTATATGCGTCTGTAATGAAAAATGCAAGAACTTTCGTTACATAATAAATGAACAACGAGAAATCTCTTGAAGAATTTGAGAACACGCCGTATAATTGAAGTGCAAAAGAGGGGATGAAAGATGAACGACTTTATATGAAATCAGGATATCTGCCTTGTACCTTATTACCCAGCCTATGAAATTGCCCTTCCGTGGTATCAGGACGCAGAACTGTGCCATCATGTAGATAATCAGAATCGCATTTATGACCTGTCTATCCTGAAAAATATGTACCAGTATCTGGATAGTCATGGTGATTTGTTCTACATTGAATATAAGGGCATTCTGTGCGGAGATGTATGCTTGCAGACAAGCGGAGAAATTTCGATTGTGGTCTGCAAAGAGTATCAGAATCGGCACATTGGGAGAACAGTGATTGGGAAGATTCTTGCACTGGCAAAAGAGAAGAAGTATCCGCAATGCTATGCAGAAATTTATTCTTTCAACAAGCAGTCCCGCAAAATGTTTGAAAGTATAGGATTTGTTCAGAAAGACGCAGAAACGTTTGTTTATACTTTAGAATGAAAAGGAGGCCCCTATGACCAATCTGACTTTAGACGAAAAGAAAGCCCTGATCCGGATGGCACTGGAAGCCCGGGAGCAGGCCTATGTGCCTTACTCCGATTTTATGGTGGGTGCTGCCCTGCGGGCCGAAGATGGCCGCATCTTCACCGGCTGCAATGTGGAAAACGCTGCCTTTACCCCCACCAGCTGCGCTGAGCGTACGGCCCTGTTCAAGGCGGTGAGTGAGGGTGTGACCCGCTTCACCGATATTGCCGTGGTGGGCTCTCGCCGCGGCGAGGTGAACAAGCAGATCACCTCACCCTGCGGGGTCTGCCGTCAGGCGCTGTTTGAGTTCGGCGGGCCGGAGCTGAATGTCATCATGGCAAAGACCCCCGATGATTTCATCGAGCGCAGCATGGACGAGCTGCTGCCCTTCGGCTTTGGCCCCTCCAATGTGGCGGGCAACAAAGCCGTGGAAGAGTGAGGCGGGAAGCGGGGATTTTGCCAAAATTGGCGAAACAGTACGACTTTTACGCGAATTTTACAAAAAATCTGTAAAGATTTTGTAATCGGAAATGCCTTGCTTTCCTCACATGACCAGGCTATACTTGGGTCAGTAAATGTGCAAGTGTGCGCATTCCCTTTGTAAAGCGCAATTTTTAATGTATAAAAAGGAGAGTTTTCTTATGATGATTTCTCGTCGTAACTTCCTGGCTGTGGCTGGCGCTGCAGCTGCTGCCGCTGCTCTGACCGCCTGCGGTGGTTCTTCCTCTTCCACCAGCACCGCTTCTTCCACTGCTTCTTCTGCAGCTTCTGAGGCTGGCTCCGAGGCTGCCAGCAAGATCACAAAGGTCGCTCTGACCTGCGATACCGGCACGATCGATGACGAGAGCTTCAACCAGGCTTGCTGGAGCGCTGTTTCCAGCTACATGGGCAAAGACTGCCAGTACTACATCCCCGAGGCTGACGCTTCCGATGAGGACCGTGAGACCATGATCCGTCTGGCTGTCAACGAAGGCGCTGACGTTATCGTCTGCGTGGGCTACCTGTACGGTGCTTCTCTGGCTTGGGCTGCTGAGCAGTACCCCAATGTCAAGTTCATCGCTGTTGACGTGACCCAGGGCGATATCGGCACCGATGAGATCCCCTCCAACTGCTACTGCATCACCTTCAAGGAGGAGCAGGCAGGCTATCTGGCAGGTTACGCCATTGCCAAGGACGGCAAGACCAAGCTGGGCTTCCTGGGCGGCATGGCTGTTCCCGCTGTCATCCGTTACGGCTACGGCTTTGTGCAGGGCGCTGATGCTGCTGCTCAGGAGCTGGGCCAGAACATCGACATCAACTACTTCTACGGCGGCCAGTTCTACGGCGATGCCAACATCACCTCCCGTATGGAGGGCTGGTACTCCAACGGCACTCAGGTCGTCTTTGCCTGCGGCGGCGGCATCTACACCTCCGCTGTTGAGGCTGCCCTGAAGAACAACGGCTACGTCATCGGCGTTGACGTTGACCAGAACTACATCGGCGCAAACGGCGTTGCTGATGGCACCTATGCTTACAACCCGTTCATCACCTCCGCTATGAAGGGCCTGTCTGAGGCTGTTTCTACTTCTCTGTCCGACATCGAGGCAGGCGAGTGGAGCACCATCGCAGCAACCAACGGCAACTTTGGTCTGGAGGACGGCGATTACATCGGCCTGCCCACCGATGAGGACAGCTGGAACTTCGAGACCTTCACGGTTGAGGAGTACGAGGAGCTGAAGCAGAAGATCGCTTCCGGCGAGATCGTTGTTGACAACAGCTCTGACGACGCTACCAAGCCCACCGTCAGCGAGTTCACCACCGTCAACTACATCCAGTAATCAAGGCTTTCCCGGGCGGGATGCTCTGCAAAGGGCATCCCGCCTTTTTGCGTTCTTTCGGGCAGCGGGAGAGGGCTGTTTGGCAAAATACACAAAAGTAATACTTATGATATGGCAAAACACTAAATTTTCAAAAAGAAGTGTGCAAAACGACAAAAATACGGTATAATGGTCATTAGAATAGTATAAGTGTCGCTTGGACACGAAAGGAGAGTGAGCAGATTGGCAGAGGATTTTGTGATCGAGATGCTCCACATTACCAAGGAGTTCCCTGGAATCAAGGCAAACGATGATATCACCCTGCAGCTGCGCAAGGGCGAGGTGCATGCCCTGCTGGGCGAAAACGGCGCTGGCAAAAGTACGCTGATGAGCGTGCTGTTCGGCTTGTACCAGCCGGAAGCCGGTAAGATCCTCAAGAACGGCAAGGAGGTCGCTGTCCGCAACCCCAACGATGCAAACGCGCTGGGCATCGGCATGGTGCACCAGCACTTCAAGCTGGTGGAATGCTTCAGCGTGCTGGATAACATCATTCTGGGCGTGGAGCCCAATAAGCTGGGCTTTTTGCAGAAGGCTGAGGCCCGCAAGAAGGTCATGGCTTTGAGCGAGAAGTACGGCCTGCGTGTGGACCCCGATGCACTCATCAGCGATATCTCTGTTGGTATGCAGCAGCGTGTTGAGATCCTGAAGATGCTCTACCGCGACAACGAGATCCTGATCTTTGATGAGCCCACCGCTGTTCTGACCCCGCAGGAGATCGACGAGCTGATGGAGATCATGCGCGGGTTCAAGAAGGAAGGCAAATCCATCCTCTTCATCACCCACAAGCTCAACGAGATCATGGCAGTGGCAGACCGCTGCACGGTTCTGCGCAAAGGCAAGTATATGGGCACTGTGGACATCAAGGACACCACCAAGGAAGAGCTTTCCCGCATGATGGTCGGCCGCGATGTTCAGCTGCAGGTGGACAAAAAGCCCGCCGCCCCCGGTGAGGTGGTGCTGGACGTGCAGAACGTTACCATGCACAACGCCCAGCACAAGAAGGATGCCGTCAAGAACGTCTCATTCCAGGTGCGCGGCGGTGAGATCGTCTGTCTGGCGGGCATCGAGGGCAACGGCCAGACCGAGTTTGTCTACGGCCTGACTGGTCTGGAAAAGTTCAACAGCGGCAAGGTGCTGCTGGACGGCAAGGAGATCACCAACGAGAGCATCCGCCAGCGCTCCAAGGACGGCATGAGCCATATCCCTGAGGACCGCCACAAGCATGGTCTGGTGCTGGATTACAGTCTGGAGAACAATATGGTGCTCCAGCGCTACTGGCAGCCCGAGTTCCAGCACAACGGCTTTATCCGCAGTGAAAAGGTGCGGGAGTACTCTGATAAGCTGATCGCCCAGTATGACGTGCGCAGCGGCCAGGGCAGCGCTACCATCGTGCGCAGCATGTCCGGCGGCAACCAGCAGAAGGCGATCATTGCCCGTGAGATCGACAAAGACCCCAAGCTGCTGGTGGCAGTGCAGCCCACCCGCGGCCTGGATGTCGGTGCCATTGAATATATCCACAAGCAGATCGTGGATGAGCGCGACAGGGGCAAGGCTGTGCTGCTGGTCAGCCTGGAGCTGGACGAGGTGATGAACCTCTCTGACCGGATCCTTGTGATGTACGAGGGTGAGATCGTGGGCGAGTTTGACCCCAAGACCACCACGGTCCAGGAGCTGGGCCTGTACATGGCCGGTGCCCGCAAGCAGGGAAAGGAGTAAGCAGAAATGAAAAACAAAAAACTTTCCCACAACGGGCTGCAGGGTTCTGTCACCAGCGTGATGGCTGCCCTGCTGTGTATCCTGATCGGTCTGTTTGTGGGCTTCCTCGTGTTGCTGGCCATCAACCCGGCCCACGCATGGGCAGACGGCTTTGTCCGCATCCTCAAGGGCGGCTTCCATGATGCCCCCTATGGTGTCGGCAAGGAGCTGGCCAATGCCGCGCCCCTGATCATGACCGGCCTTTCCGTGGGCTTTGCCTTCAAGACCGGCCTGTTCAACATCGGTGCCGCCGGTCAGTACACGCTGGGCGCTTACGGTGCCCTCTACTGTGCCATCATGCTCAAGCTGCCCTGGTTCGTCTGCCTGCTGGCTGCGGCGATTCTGGGCGGTCTGTGGGGTGCCATCCCCGGTTTCTTCAAGGCCTACTTCAACATCAACGAGGTCATTACCTCCATCATGTTCAACTGGATCGGCCTGTACCTTGTCAATGAGCTGGTCTACCAGAACGGCACCGGCCCCATGTACGATGTGCGCAACACCCGCACCCTGAACCTGGGCAAGAACGCGGATCTCGCCCAGTCTGTCATCCCGGACTTCGGCCTGAACAAGCTGTTCCAGACCAACAGCACCACCATCGCCATCTTCCTGGCCGCTGTGGTGGCCATCCTGATCTGGGTGGTGCTGAACAAGACCACCTTTGGCTATGAGCTGAAGGCGGTCGGCCTGAACAAGAGCGCTGCCCGCTACGCCGGTATCAACGAAAAAAAGAACATCATCCTCTCCATGGCCATTGCCGGTGCGCTGGCAGGCTTTGGCGCGGGCCTGTTCTATCTGTCCAACGTGGGCCAGTGGAACCCCCTGAACTCCACCAGCCTGCCCGCCATGGGCTTCAACGGCATCTCCGTTGCCCTGCTGGCAAGCTCCAACCCCATTGGCACTATCTTCTCGGCCCTGTTCATCTCCCACATCTCGGTGGGCGGCACCTTCCTTTCCACTAAGTATTATCCCACGGAGATCGCCGACCTGATCAGCGGCATCATCATCTACCTGTGTGCATTCTCCATGCTGTTCCGCGGCAAGATCCAGAAGCTGCTGTTCAAGAATGCGGACAAGACCAATGTGAACGCAGAGCCTGCCCCGGCGGAAAAGGCCAACGCGAAGAAGGAGGGCAAGTAAGATGCTGCTTTTGATCAAATATACCCTGCTGTATGGCATCGTCCTGATGCTGGTGGCACTGGGCGGTATGTTCAGTGAGCACTCCGGCATCATCAACATCGCGCTGGAAGGCATCATGGTCATCGGCGGTGTGGCGGGTGTTCTGACCCTGACCATGCTTCCGGCCGACATGTCGCCGTTCCTGGTGGTGCTGATCTCGGTCCTGGTGGCTGCGCTGGCCGGTATCGTGTACAGCCTGCTTCTGGCCTTTGCTTCCATCAACCTGAAAGCGGACCAGACCATCGGCGGCACAGCCCTGAACCTGCTGGCCACCGCCATTGCCGTGGTCATTGCCAAGTATTTCAGCGACAGCGGCAGCGCCAAGCTGAACTATTCCAACAAGCCGTTCCTGTTCAGCATCGGCGGTCTGGAGCTGAGCATCTTTGTGCCGTTGGGCATCGTGCTTCTGATCATCAGCTATGTGGTGCTGTACAAGACTCGCTTCGGTCTGCGCCTGCGCGCCTGCGGCGAACATCCTCAGGCAGCCGATTCTGTGGGCATCAACGTCTACAAGATGCGCTACGCGGGTGTGCTGCTTTCCGGTGCGCTGGGCGCTATCGGCGGTCTGGCATATATCGTGCCCCCGGTGCAGACCTGGAACTTTGAGGTCGGCGTGGCTGGCGCGGGCTTCCTTGCACTGGCTGTTATGATCTTTGGTCAGTGGAAGCCCTTCAACATCTGTGCCGCCGCCATGTTCTTTGCCGTGTTCAAGAGTTTGGCAAACATTGCGGATTCCACCTTCCTGGCACAGCTCCACTGGTCCAGCAACATCTATAACATGATGCCGTTCATCGCATCCATGATCATTCTGGCCTTTACCTCCAAAAACAGCATGGCCCCCAAGGCTGAGGGCATCCCTTACGACAAGGGTTCCCGCTGAGCGAGGTTTGTTCCAAGGGCGCAGCTGCTTTTCCGGGCAGCTGCGCCCTTGGTGTTCAAAACCCGACAAAGGAGACGGAATGTGGATTGCCTTTGTCAAAAAGTCTGTTATAATGGAATTTATTGAAAGTCATACTGTCAGACAGGAGAATTGCGATGCGTATTTATGATTTGATCGCGAAAAAGCGCGATGGCGGTACCCACACCCGGGAAGAGCTGGAGGCCATTGTCAACGGCTTTGTCAGCGGAGAAGTGGCCGATTACCAGATGGCTGCCTGGATGATGGCGGTCTACCTGCGCGGCATGACCAACGAAGAAACAGCCGAGCTGACGGACGTGATGGCCCACAGCGGCGTGATGGTCGATCTTTCCCCCATCCCCGGCATCAAGGTGGATAAGCACTCCACCGGCGGCGTGGGCGATAAGACTACCCTTGTGATCGCCCCTGTGGTGGCGGCCTGCGGTGTAAAGATTGCCAAGATGAGTGGCCGCGGTCTGGGCCATACCGGCGGCACCATTGATAAAATGGAGAGCGTGCCCGGCACCAGAACTGCCCTTTCGCAGGAGGAGTTCTTTGCCCAGGTGAACAAGATCGGGCTGTCGGTCATTGGCCAGAGCGAGGGCATTGCCGTGGCGGATAAGAAGATGTACGCCCTGCGGGATGTGACCGCCACGGTCAGCTGCATCCCGCTGATCGCCTCTTCCATCATGTCCAAGAAGCTGGCCTCCGGCTCTGATGCCATCCTGCTGGATGTGACCACCGGCACCGGTGCCTTTATGAAGACCGTGGACCAGAGCATTGAGCTGGCTGAGCTGATGGTCGCCATCGGCACCCACCATGGCCGCCGGGTGGCCGCCATGATCACCGATATGGACACCCCGCTGGGCCGCAACATCGGCAACAGCCTTGAGGTCATGGAGAGCATGGATGTGCTCAAGGGCAAGGGCCCTGCCGACCTGACCGAGGTCTGCCTGCAGCTGGCCGCCAATATGCTGGTGCTGGCAGGCAAGGGTACCCCAGCGGAGTGCCGTGCCATGGCACAGGCTGTGATCGCGGACGGCTCTGCCTTTGCCAAGTGCAAGGAGATGTTTGCGGCCCAGGGCGGCGACACCCGTGTGCTGGACGATTACAGCCTGTTTGAACAGCCTGCAGCCAGCTTTGAGCTGCTGGCCGAGCAGGATGGCTACATCGTGGCCAACGATGCCGAGAAGATCGGCTCTGCCAGTGTGCTGCTGGGCGCTGGCCGCCAGAAGAAGGGAGACCCGCTGGACTTTGCAGCCGGCATCACCCTGCACAAAAAGCGCGGCGACTATGTGCACAAGGGCGAAAGCCTGGCCACCTTCTACGGTGCGGCAGATAAGTTTGAAGCCGCTGTTGCGGAGTACCGCAGCGGTCTGGTCTATGGTGCGGAAAAGCCCGAGGAGGCCCCGCTGGTCTACGCCCTGGTCACCAAGGACGGCGTGGAGCGCTACTGAGAAAGCATCCTTCCCGCAAGGCGGGAGGGACGGAAAGGACATTTTCTATGAAGATCATTCTGGTGGGCTGCGGCAAAGTCGGCACAGCGCTGGCACGTCAGCTCAGCGAGGAAGGCCACAATGTCACGGTCATCGATACCAACAAGGCCCGTGTGGAGCATATCAGCGAATCCTATGACGTGATGGGCATTACCGGCAACGGCTCCTCCATCACAACGCTGTCCGAGGCGGGGATCGAGGAGGCGGACGTGTTCATTGCAGTTACCGGCTCGGACGAGTTGAACCTGCTCTGCTGCATGTTTGCCAAAAAGGCGGGCCACTGCCACGCCATTGCCCGTGTGCGCAACCCCTCCTACAGCCATGAGCTGGACTTCATCAAAAAGCAGATCGGCATTTCGGCCATCATCAACCCGGAGATGGCGGCGGCGCGGGAGATCTCCCACCTGCTGCGCTTCCCCGGTGCCAGCAAGATCGATACCTTTGCGGAAGGCCGGGTGCGGCTGATCAAGTTCACACTGACCGAGGCACAGGCACTGGACGGCGTGGCCATCCGGGAGATCCCCACCCGGCTCAAGAGCGATATCCTGGTCTGCGCCGTGGAGCGCGACGGCGGGGTCATCATCCCCAACGGTAACTTTGTGCTCCAGACCGGCGATCAGGTCACCTTCCTTGCAACGCAGGAAAAGGCCCACGAGTTCTTCCAGCGCATCCATCTGGCCGTGCGCCCGGTGCGCAATGCCCTCATCGTGGGCGGCGGTGCCATTGCCTTCTACCTGAGCCAGGAGCTGCTGGAAAACCATGTCCGGGTGCGGATCGTGGAGCGGGACCCTGCCCGCTGCGATGTGCTGGCCCAGGCCCTGCCCGAGGCACAGATCCTGTGTGAGGACGGCTCCAACCGCGAGTTCCTGCTCTCCGAGGGCCTGACCTCCACCGAGGCCTTTGTGGCCCTGACCAACATCGATGAGGAAAATGTTCTGCTGACCCTGTTTGCCAAGAAGCATTCCAACGGCAAGTTGGTCACCAAGATCAACCGCCTGGAATTTGACGATATCCTGGCCGGGCTTGATCTGGGCAGCATCGTCTACCCCAAGTACATGACCTGCGATTACATCGTGCAGTATGTGCGCGCTTTGCAGAACGAGGCAGGCAGCAACATCAAGACCCTGTACCGCATTCTGGACGACCGCGTGGAGGCGCTGGAATTCACGGTCCATGAGAAGAGCCGCGCCACCGGTGTGCCCCTGAGCCAGCTCCACCTGAAAAAGAACCTGCTGCTCTGCTGCATCACCCGCGGCAACGAGATCAAGATCCCGCGCGGCGGCGATGAGATCCAGGTGGGCGACAACGTCATCGTCGTCACGCTGGAGCACGGCCTGCACGACCTGCGGGACATCGTGGAAGGGTAACGGGGGACAGAACGTATGAATTATGCGATCGTCTTTCGTCTGCTGGGCTATATCCTGATGATCGAGGGCGTTTTGCTGCTGCTTCCTGCGGTGACGAGCCTCATCTACGCCGAGTGGGCTGTCATGGGCGTGTTCCTGCTGACGGCGGCCATCAGCGCGGCGCTGGGCCTCGGGCTGCGGACCATCAAGCCCCGCAGCAAGGTGTTCTATATGCGGGAGGGCTTCGCGGCCACGGCGCTGAGCTGGATCGCCATCAGTATCGTAGGCGCCGTGCCCTTCGTCCTCACCGGCTGCATCCCGAACCCTGTGGACGCCCTCTTTGAGACGGTGTCGGGCTTTACCACCACCGGTGCCAGCATCCTGCCCGCCGTGGAGGGCCTGCCCAACGGCATCCTGTTCTGGCGCAGCTTCACCCACTGGATCGGCGGTATGGGCGTTCTGGTCTTTCTGCTCTCGCTGCTGCCCCTGACCGGCGGCTCTCACGTCAACCTGATGAAAGCGGAAAGCCCCGGCCCGCAGGTGGACAAGCTGGTGCCGAAGGTGCAGTCCACGGCGAAGATCCTGTACGGCATCTATTTTGCACTGACGGTAGTGGAGTTCTGCTTCCTGCTGGCAGGCGGCATGAATGTATTTGACTCGATGCTCACGGCCTTCGGCACGGCGGGCACCGGCGGCTTCGGGTTCAAGAACGACAGCTTTGCCAGCTTCTCGCCCTACATCCAGTGGGTCGTGACCATCTTTATGATCCTCTTCGGCGTCAACTTCAACGCTTATTTCCTCCTGCTGCTGCGGAGGTTCCGCCGCGCAGCGTCCAGCGAGGAGGTCCGCGCCTATTTCGGCATCATTCTGGCGGCGGTGGCCGTCATCACGGTGAACATCCGCAGCCTCTACGGCACCTTCGGCGAGGCACTGCGCCACGCGGCCTTTCAGGTCGGCTCCATCATCACGACCACCGGCTTTTCCAGCTGTGACTTCGACCTCTGGCCCACGCTGGCCAAAGAGGTGCTGGTGCTGCTGATGTTCGTGGGTGCCTGTGCGGGCAGCACCGGCGGCGGCATCAAGGTCAGCCGTTTCCTGCTGCTGGGCAAGACGCTGGGCAAGGAGCTGAAGCAGGCCCTTCACCCGCAGGTGGTGGCTCCCGTCCGGATGGACGGCAAGCTGGTCAACCACGAGACCATCCGCACCACCAACGTCTATATAGCGGCCTACATCTTCCTCTTTGGAGCGAGCCTGATGCTGGTGAGTCTGGACGGCTTTGACATGGTGACAAACTTCACCTCCGTCGCCGCCACCCTGAACAACATCGGCCCCGGCCTCAATCAGGTCGGCCCTATGATGAACTTTGGGGCTTATTCCAACTTCGCAAAGCTGGTGCTCATTTTCGATATGCTGGCCGGCCGTCTGGAGATCTTCCCGATGCTGGTGCTCTTCCTGCCCGATACATGGCGGAGATTCTGAGAAACTGCTATAGCAACGACAAAGCTCCCCCGGCTTGGACTGCCGGGGGAGCTTTTTGTGGTCTCAGAACGTCAGTTCGACCTTTTCCTGTGCGCGGTATTGCAGCGCTTCCAGCAGGGAGTCCTCGTCGAGGAGGCGCTTGCCTGCGAGGTCGGCCACGGTGCGGGCCACCCGGAGGATGCGGTCATGGGCGCGGGCGGAAAGGCCCAGTGTGTCGTAGGAGGCGCGGAGAAGCCGCTCGGCGGCGGGGGTCATCCGGCAGACACGCCGCACCTGCCCGGCTGTGAGCTGGGCATTGCAGCGCACGCCCTCGTACCCGGGAGCGGCATAGCGCTTGGCCTGCACGGCCCGGGCGGCAAGCACCTGCTTGCGCAGGTCTGCGCTGCTCTCGGCGGGGGTGCTGGTGTGGAGCTCGTCAAAGGCAACGGGGTCCATCTCCACACAGAGGTCGATGCGGTCCAGCAGGGGGCCGGACACCCGGCTGCGGTACTGCCGCACCGCACTGGGCGAACAGGTGCAGGGACGGGTGGGGTGGCCGTAGTAGCCGCACTTGCAGGGATTCATGGCGGCCACCAGCTGGAACCGGCTGGGGTAGGTGGCGCTGCCTGCCGCGCGGCTCACGGTAATCTGGCCGTCCTCCAGCGGCTGGCGCAGAACTTCCAGACTGTCCCGGGAAAACTCCGGCAGCTCGTCCAGAAACAGCACGCCGCAGTCGGCAAGGCTGCACTCGCCGGGCCGGAAGGTGGTGCCGCCGCCCGCCAGCGCCGCCGCGCTGGCCGAGTGGTGCGGGCTGCGGAAGGGCCGGGCAGAGATCAGGCCCCGTCCCTTGGGCAGCTGGCCCGCAATGGAATAGATCTTGGTGGTCTCCACAGCTTCCTCCCGGGTCAAGGGCGGCAGGATACCGGGCAGGCGCTTGGCCAGCATGGATTTGCCGGTGCCGGGCGCGCCGATGAGCAGCACGTTGTGCCCACCGGCTGCTGCCAGCACCATGGCCCGGCGGGCCAGCGGCTGGCCCATCACATCCGCAAAATCCGGGGCGGCATTCCAGCCGGAAGCGGGGTCAAAGGGGATGGGGGCGGCAGGGGAGAGGGGCACAAGGCCCCGCAGCGCATCCACGACCTCCCGGGCTGTGCGGGCGGGGTAGACCTGCATCGCGTCGCCGCCCGCCTCGGCGGCTTCAGCAGCGTTTTCGGCGGGCACATACAGGCTGCGGATGCCGTCTGCTGCCGCCGCCAGCGCCATGGGCAGCACGCCCGAAACCGGGCGCAGGCTGCCGTCCAGTGCCAGCTCCCCCAGAAAAGCCGCGTCGGCGGGCGGCTCTTCCATCTGGCCGGAGGATGCCAGCACCGCCAGCAGCAGGGGCAGGTCATACACCGGGCCGCTCTTGCGGATGTCTGCCGGGGCAAGGTTGACCGTGATGTGGCGGTCGGGCCATTTGTAGCCCAGATTCTTCACGGCAGAGCGGACACGGTCGCCGCTTTCCCGCACGGCGGAATCCGGCAGGCCCACCAGTGAAAAGGCGGGCAGGCCGCCGGAGACATCGGCTTCCACGGCCACGGCAAAGCCGTTCAGGCCGTTCAGACCATAGCTTTTCAGAACGGAATACATGGGGCCTCCTCACGCCGCGTCTGCGGCCCGACGGGGAAATGACCGGGAAAATGCCCGGTCTCGGCAAAATATTCTATTGTCCCAATTATAGTGGCGGGCAGGGGGCTTGTCAATGCGCGGGCAGCGCCGCAGGCCCTGCAGACAGCCCGAAAGCCCCAAATGATGGAATAGGCTGAACTCTTTGTGGCATTTGTATGATTTGCGGAGCAAAAATTCTTACATAATATGGAATTGACACAGTGCCGGGGAAAGGTTTATAGTATAAGTAGGTTTGGAAAAACTATCCCTGTGCGAAATACGAATTAAAGGTAAGGTGTGCAATATGTATCTGGATGAGTATAAGCGCTGGCTGGCAGCGGATCTGGAGGACGCGGATCTGAAACCGGAGCTGAGCAAGATCGAGGGCAATGACGAGGAGATCAAGGACCGCTTTGCTGTGGCCCTGAAGTTTGGCACCGCCGGTCTGCGCGGTGTGCTGGGTGCCGGTACCAACCGCATGAACATCTATGTTGTCCGTCAGGCTACCCAGGGTCTGGCAAACTGGGTCAAGACCCAGGGCGGCAGCCAGACCGTGGCCATCAGCTACGACAGCCGCCTGAAGAGCGATGTCTTTGCCAAGACCGCCGCCGGTGTTCTGGCCGCCAACGGCATCAAGGTGCGCATCTATGATGCCCTGATGCCTGTGCCTGCCCTGAGCTTTGCCACCCGCTACTACGAGTGCAATGCCGGTATCATGGTCACCGCTTCCCACAACCCCGCCAAGTACAACGGCTACAAGGCCTACGGCCCCGACGGCTGCCAGATGACCGATGACGCCGCCGCTATCGTCTACGATGAGATCCAGAAGACCGATGTTCTGACCGGCGCAAAGTACATCTCCTTTGCCGCTGGCGTGGAGCAGGGCCTGATCCGCTTTGTGGGCGATGACTGCAAGAAGGCCCTGTACGATGCCATCGAGGCCCGTCAGGTGCGCCCCGGCCTGTGCCGGACTGCCGGCCTGAAGCTGGTGTACAGCCCCCTGAACGGTTCCGGTCTGGTGCCCGTGACCCATGTGCTGAACGATATGGGCATCACCGATATCACCATCGTGCCCGAGCAGGAGTACCCCAACGGCTACTTTACCACCTGCTCCTACCCCAACCCCGAGATCTTTGAGGCCCTGAAGCTGGGTCTGGAGCTGGCCACCAAGACCGGCGCTGACCTGATGCTGGCCACCGACCCTGACGCAGACCGCGTGGGTATTGCCATGAAGTGCCCGGATGGCAGCTATGAGCTGGTCTCCGGCAACGAAATGGGCGTTCTGCTGCTGGATTACATCTGCGCCGGACGCATTGAAAAGGGCACCATGCCCGCAAACCCCGTGGCGGTCAAGTCCATCGTTTCCACCCCGCTGGCCGACGCTGTGGCAAAGCACTACGGCGTGGAGATGCGCAACGTTCTGACCGGCTTCAAGTGGATCGGCGATCAGATCGCCAATCTGGAAGCTGCCGGTGAAGTGGACCGCTTCATCTTCGGCTTTGAAGAGAGCTACGGCTACCTGGCAGGCCCCTATGTCCGCGATAAGGATGCCGTTATCGGCTCCATGCTGATCTGCGAGATGGCCGCTTACTACCGCAGCATCGGCTCCTCCATCAAGCAGCGTCTGGAAGAGATCTACAAGGAGTATGGCCGCTACCTGAACAAGGTGGACAGCTTCGAGTTCCCCGGCCTGACCGGCATGGAGAAGATGGCTTCCATCATGCAGAAGCTGCGTGACGAGCCCCTGACCGAGATCGGCGGCCACAAGGTCGTCAAGGTCACGGACTACAAGAAGCCCGAGGAGACCGGCCTGCCCGCCGCCAATGTCCTGATCTACACGCTGGAAAATGGCGCGACCGTTGTGGTGCGTCCCTCCGGCACCGAGCCCAAGATCAAGACCTACTTCACCACCCTGGGCAAGACCCTGGAGGAAGCCCAGGCACAGAAGGACGCTCTGGCTGCCGCCATCGAGCCCATCCTGAAGTGATCTCCTGAAAAAAGAAGCGTTTTTGCCCCTCTGCCCTGCCGCAGAGGGGCATTTTTGCTGTATAAAATCGGTTGCAGTTTGCCGGGCGATACGGTATAATAAAACATGGTTTATTCTATCTGTGCCCCGGGTGGTATTTCCCGGGAGAATAAGAGCAGGGCAGGTGCAGAAATTGGAAAAGAAAGTATCAGCCGTTCTGGTGGCGGCAGGGTCTTCCACCCGCATGGGGTTTGATAAGCTCAGCTTTGATCTGGGCGGGGAGACCGTGGTGCAGCGGAGCATCCGCGCCTTTGCGGAGTGTCCGCTGGTCAGCGAGATCGTTCTGGTGGCCGGGAAGAACCGGGCATTTCTGGAACAGCAGGCCGCGGCCTGCGCAAAGCCGGTGCAGGTGGTGCAGGGCGGCGCGACCCGCGCCGAGAGCGCGAAGAACGGCGTGCTGGCCGCCCACGGAGAGCTGGTGGCTGTCCATGATGCCGCCCGTCCTTTTGTCAGTCAGGCTGTCATCACGGCGGCGCTGGAAGCAGCCGCTGCCTGCGG
>OIJG01000107.1_pt1 | contig 28107 bp, 24 predicted proteins | sample 1583531 | NCBI WGS metagenome assembly OIJG01 (sample SAMN02674605, study PRJEB24791) | human gut metagenome, SKBSTL067 | isolation source: stool | host: Homo sapiens | place: USA | reverse complement strand
GGAGCAAGGAGGTTCCAATGATCAATTTTGAACAGTGGGAAGGCTTTGAGGGCCGCATCTGGAAAGAGGAAGTCAATGTCCGCGACTTCATCCAGAAGAACTACACGCCCTATAACGGCGACGAAAGCTTCCTCGCCGACCCCACTGAAGCGACCAATAAGCTGTGGGGCGCACTGCAGAAGCTGCAGAAGGCCGAGCGCGCCAAGGGCGGCGTGCTGGATATGGAGACCGACGTCGTCAGCAGCCTGACCGCATACGGCCCCGGCTACATCGACGAGAGCCTGAAAGATCTGGAGCAGATCGTCGGCCTGCAGACCGACAAGCCCCTGAAGCGTGCATTCATGCCCTACGGCGGCATCAAGATGGCAGAGCAGGCCTGCACCACCTACGGCTATCAGCCCAGCGAGGAGCTGCACAAGATCTTTACCGACTACACCCGCACCCACAACCAGGCTGTGTTCGATGCCTACACCCCTGAGATGAAGGCTGCCCGCCACACCCACATCATCACCGGTCTGCCCGACACCTACGGCCGCGGTCGCATCGTGGGCGACTACCGCCGCGTGGCCCTGTACGGCATCGATGCCCTCATCAAATTCAAGCAGGAGGATCTCGCCAACTGCGGCGACGGCACCATGACCGATGACGTCATCCGCCTGCGCGAGGAGATCGCACGCCAGATCAGCGCCCTGAAGGGCATGAAGAAGATGGCCGAGGCCTACGGCTGCGATATCTCCCAGCCCGCTAAGAACGCCAAGGAAGCCTGCCAGTGGCTGTACTTCGGCTACCTGGCCGCCATCAAGACCCAGAACGGCGCTGCCATGAGCGTGGGCCGCATCTCCACCTTCCTGGATATCTACATCCAGCGCGATCTGGAGAACTGCACCCTGACCGAGAGCCAGGCCCAGGAGCTGATCGACCACATGGTGATGAAGTTCCGCATGGTCAAGTTTGCCCGCATCCCCAGCTACAACCAGCTGTTCTCCGGCGACCCCGTGTGGGCCACCCTGGAAGTGGGCGGCATCGGCATGGACGGCCGCAGCATGGTCACCAAGAACTGCTACCGCTTCCTGCACACTCTGGAGAACATGGGCCCCGCACCGGAGCCGAACCTGACCGTTCTGTACTCCTCTGCCCTGCCCGAGAACTTCAAGAAGTACGCCGCCAAGGTATCCATCAATACCAGCTCTGTCCAGTACGAGAACGATGATGTGATGAAGCCCGTGTGGGGCGACGATTATTCCATCTGCTGCTGCGTGTCTGCCACCCAGACCGGCAAGGAGATGCAGTTCTTCGGCGCACGCGCCAACCTCGCCAAGTGCCTGCTCTACGCCATCAACGGCGGCGTGGACGAGAAGAGCCACGAGCAGTGCGGCCCCAACTATGCCCCCATCACCAGCGAGTACCTGAACTATGACGAGGTCCTGCCCAAGTATGTCCAGATGCTGGACTGGCTGGCCGGCCTGTACGTCAACGTGCTGAACCTGATCCAGTATATGCACGACAAGTACTACTACGAGGAAGCCGAGATGGCCCTGATCGACACCGATGTGCGCCGCACCTTTGCCACCGGCATTGCAGGCTTCTCCCACGTCATCGACTCCCTGAGCGCCATCAAGTACGCCAAGGTCAAGGTCGTGCGCGACGAGACCGGCCTGGCCACCGGCTATGAGGTGGAGGGCGACTTCCCCAAGTACGGCAACGATGACGACCGTGCCGATGAGATCGGCGTTTGGCTGCTGCGCACCTTCCTGGAGATGATCAAGAAGCGCCACACCTACCGCAACTCCGAGGCTACCACCTCCATCCTGACCATCACCTCCAACGTGGTGTACGGCAAGTACACCGGTGCTCTGCCCGATGGCCGTGCCGCCTTTACCCCCTTTGCACCCGGTGCAAACCCCAGCTACGGTGCGGAGCAGAACGGCCTGCTGGCTTCCCTGAACTCTGTTGCCAAGCTGCCCTACCACTGGGCTCTGGACGGCATCTCCAACACCCAGACCATCAACCCCGAGGCTCTGGGCCACAGCGAGGAGGAGCGCAAGGAGAACCTGGTGCAGGTGCTGGACGGCTACTTCGATCAGGGTGCACACCACCTGAACGTGAACGTGTTCGGCAAGGAGAAGCTGCTGGATGCCATGGAGCACCCCGAAAAGGAAGAATACGCCAACTTCACCATCCGCGTCTCCGGCTATGCGGTCAAGTTCATCGACCTGACCCGCGAGCAGCAGATGGACGTGATCTCCCGTACCTGCCATGCCGCACTGTGACCCTGTCGGTCTCGTCCACTCGCTGGAAAGCTTCGGCTCGGTGGACGGGCCGGGTGTCCGGTTCGTTGTCTTTCTGCAGGGCTGTGCCCTGCGCTGCAAATACTGCCACAACCCCGAAACGTGGAGCGCTGAGGGCGGCACGGAATGGTCTCCGGAGAAGCTGTTCCAACACGTCTGGCGCTACCGCAATTACTGGGGCAAGAAGGGCGGCATCACCGTCAGCGGCGGCGAGCCGCTGCGGCAGATGGACTTCTTGACAAAATTCTTCCAGCTGGCGCGCGCCAAGGGGGTGCACACCGCGCTGGACACGGCCGGTCAGCCGTTCCAGCCCGATGACCCCGCCTACCTGGCCGCCTTCGATACCCTGATGGCTTCCACCAGTCTGGTGATCCTGGATCTCAAGGAGATCGACCCGGAGAAGCACCGTCAGCTTACCGGCTGGGACAATGCCAACATCTTAGCCATGGCACGGCACATCTCTGATCTGGGCGTTCCGCTCTGGATCCGGCATGTGCTGGTGCCCGGCCTCACCGATAACGAGGAGGGCCTGCGCAGGACCGCAGATTTCATCCGCAGCCTGAAAACGGTGCAGCGGGTGGAGGTGCTCCCCTACCACACACTGGGGCTGTTCAAGTGGCAGAAGCTGGGCATCTCCTATCCCCTGCCGGACGCTGTTCCCCCCACGGCGGAACAGGTCCGCCGGGCGGAGGAACTGCTGGAAGTGGCTAAGTACCCCGGCTGAAGCGATGCAGCCGCCGGTGCTTGACAAAGCTTTTTGCATCTAATATCATAAGAGCAAAAGAAAAGGAGCCTTTTGGCACTCACACCTATTTCCCTGTAGAGACAGGGGATGTGAGCCCAAGAGGCTCCTTTTGCTTATGATATTTATTTTTCTTCACTTCCGGCGTGATACACCTGCAGATACACCCTTTTGCGCTCGGCATCCGTGTTCTCTGCCAGCTGCTGGCAGAAACGCTCATCCTCGAACAGGGCGACCACATTGGGCGCATAGCGGGTGCCGCTCTGGGCCCGCAGCTCTTCCAGCAGCGTGCGGAAGGGCTTGGCAAGGTTGTAGCACCGACCGATATTATCGGTGGCGGCATCCAGCGAGTCTGCCACGCTCAGCGCATCCACGATTCCCTTGATCTCCGGCGGGCAGGAGGGTACATCATTGGGATAGCCGCCCTTGCCATTGTAATAGCAGTGGTGATAGAGTGCCGCCAGGGCCAGCGTTCTTCCGCAGCCCATTCTATTCAGAATGTCAGCGCCGGTCCTTGGGTGGCTCTGGATGCAGAAAAACTCCTCATCCAGCAGGCGGCGGGCGTTATTGTCGATGTACATCAGAACGGCACACTTGCCAAGGTCGTGGTACAGGCCGCACTCATAGGCCGTCTGGCAGAGCTCTTCCCGCCGGGCCTGCACCTCGGCCGCGCTCCTGCAGCCCAGCAGGCCCACCAGTGTTTCGGGCCTTGTCTCGATCTGCCGCTGCAGCAGGGCACGGGTCAGCTCTGCCACCATCAGCGAGTGGACATAGGTCGGCTTGTGCCCGGCCAGGATACTGCCCAGCATCCGGCGGTTCGCCGTTTCATCTGAGCTGGTGTTGATCTTGCTCAACTCCCAGGCGGCAGAGTTTACCACACGGGGATACTCATCTGTTCCAGATACTGATCCGCAGAACGGCGTACCTGCTCCACGGTTGCACGATACCTCTGTGCTCCCGCCTCGTCCAAACGTTCTGCATAGACCGAGAGATAGGCCGCCAGAACCAGCTTCCGGTTGATGGCCTCGGCAGAATAATCATCCTGCGCCACGCTTCCTGCCGATTCCAGAAGGATCTTGACCACGTCTTCCAGGCTGCCCACCCCGGCATGGTAGCGGGCAGCGGCGTAAAAATAGGGCACCCGCCAGTTCTGCAGGCGCGCATCCTGACCCTTGTACTTCTTCTTGTGCCCCCAGATGTATTCCGCCGATTCCAGCACCTGCCGCGCCACCTCGGGATCCTCCTCCTGCCGCAGATGGGTCAGCAGGGTCATGCGATCCATGTGCATGGAATAGATGTAGCTTTCCCAGGGGAACTCCGGGTCCAGCGCATGGTAATGCGCAGACTGGATGATGTCCATTGCGCGGCGGAACCGCTCCAGATACCGGCAGCTTTCCGCATGGGTGCCGCGGGACATCCCCAGCCGGGTGTTGCCCACACAGCGGATGAGATACTGCCGGGTATTCCTGTCCAGCTGTTCATACCGTGACATGTATTCAGCAGCTTCCGTAAAATAGACCTGGATCGCATCTCCCAACAGGTTGATGCCAGTTCCCTCATCCCGGACGTTCATATAATGCAGGGTGATGCCCGTGTAGTACAGCTCCCTGACGATCATGGGCACGTCTTCCCGGCTGCGGGCCGCTGCCAGCAGCAGCTGATGCACCTTGAACGCCACGCCCATATCCTCGCTGTTCGCATAGTTGAACAGCCTGCCTGCAAAGGCACTCAGTCCCTGGATATCCGTTTCGGTCAGGGAGGCAGGGTCACGGTCGTAGACAAACTGCGCCAGCAGTGCCTCATTCTGCCGCATCAGGGTGTTGCATCTCAGCGCGTTGGTCTGGATTTCTTCCAGCACAGCAGCGGGAGCTTTGCCCTCCGGAAAGCTGGGCCGGGAGATCGAGCGCACAACGCGCAGATCCCGAATATACTGTTCAAAAGCCTCTGCCTGTGTGCACTCCATCTTATCAGCCCCTTTTGTCGAAGTCCGTCGTTCGATTTGAAACTATAATTCAGTATACGGCATTTTTCGGCAGAAATCAACTGATTTTCGCAGATTTTTACCCCCCCCCCCCGGATATTTTTACGCATTCATACGTCATTTTTGCATAAAATACACTTTTACCGGGGGATCGGGTGCGTCCGGTTTATAAAATTGCTTCCGGGAGCTGCATCCATTTGCCCTTCCAGGCGTAGAGCACCATCAACACTGCACCCACAGCCCAGGACACCGGGTAGACCAGCAGCACGCCCTCAATGCCCGCAAACAGGGGCAGGGCAAACTGGATCCAGACGATGCGGAACAGGCACAGAGAGATCAGCAGCACCACCATGGGCGGCACGCTCTTGCCGGTGCCGCGCACCGTACCGGCAAGGCCCTGCAGGATGCCCAGCATCCAGTAGAAGGGGCAGAAATAGAGCATACAGATCTTGCCGTAGGCAATGACCGTTTCATCGCCGGTGAACAGGTGCATGATGGAATCCTGGAAGACGAGCAGCAGGATACCGGTCAGGATGGTGTAAACGATGCACATGCCCAGGGTGACAAAGGTGCCCTTTTTGACACGGTCGATCTTGCCCGCACCAAAGTTCTGGCCTACAAAGGTGGTGGCCGCCATGCTGAAGCTCAGCACAGGCAGAATGTTGAAGCCATCCACCTTCATATAGGCGGCAAAGCCTGCCATAGCAGCGGCACCATAGCCGTTGACGCTGACCTGCACCAGCACATTGGAAAGGGAGATGACCATGTTCTGGATGCCGGTGGGCAGGCCCACCTTGATGATGCGGACCGCCATCTTTTTGTGCACGCGCACTTCCTTTGCCGTCACACGGTAATCGTCCTCCACCCGCATCAGAAAACGCAGGGAGAGCACACAGGACACCAGCTGGCTGATATCGGTGGCAATGGCCGCACCGGCCACGCCCATCTTGCATCCGGCAATCAGGACAAGGTCGAGGACGATGTTGGTGATGGAGGCAACGCCCAGGTAAAGCAGGCTCCGCTTGGAGTTACCGGCGGCGTTCAGGATACCGGCCGCCATGTTATACACCACGCTGAACAGCACACCGCCAAAATAGAGCCGCATATAGAGCACCGCATCCTCCAACACCTCTGCGGGGGTGTTCATGGCGGTGAGCAGGGCACGGCTGACGGCAATGCCGCACACGGTCAGGATCGCACCCAGAATGGCCGAAAGGGCCAGGGAGGTGTGAACTGCAGTGTGCGCGCCCTCCCTGTCCTTGGCTCCCAGAAACTGGGACACCACGACACCGGCACCCACGGCAATGCCCTGACTGAACCCGATGAGCAGGAAGATGGGCGAGCCGCTGGAGCCGACGGCTGCCAGCGCGTTGCTGCCCACAAAGTTGCCCACGATGATGGAATCGGCGGTGTTGTACAGCTGCTGCAGCATGTTGCCCAGAATCAGCGGCACCGAGAAGAGCAGGATGCTCTTCCAGATGCTGCCCTCTGTCATCAGCCGTGATTTTTTCTTTTCTTCTAAAATCGTCTGTGCCATAATGTTTCCTTTTTCACGCAAAGCTTCAGCTCATATATCAATCGTCATACAAATAAACGATACCTTGTTTCTGCCAAAAAGTCAAGCAAAAGCGTAGAAAAGGGCGTTTTTACCGGTTCCGCCCTATTTCCACCCTCTTGCCGCTGGGTCCAGCATCTCGGCAGCAGAGTAGACCAGGGCGTTGCAGACTGCGGCGGCCACAGTGCTTCCGCCCTTGCGGCCCATGGCCGCGATGGCAGGCACGCCGTGGGCTGCACAGGCGGCAAACAGCGCTTCCTTGCTTTCTACCACATTCACAAAGCCCACCGGCACGGCGATGACCAGGGCAGGCCGCAGCCCGGCCTCGATCTCCTCCACAATGGTCAGCAGGGCGGTGGGGGCATTGCCCACCGCAAGGATGGCCCCGGGGTGCTCCTGCGCCGCGCGGTGCATGGAGGCCACTGCCCGGGTGGTTCCGGTCTCGGCTGCGATCCGCGCCACCTCAGGGTCCGCCATGTAGCAGAGGGCACTGCCGCCCAGCCGGGCAAGGGCAGGCTTGGAAATGCCCGAAAGCGCCATGTTGGTGTCGGTGATGATGGGAGTTCCGGCCCGCAGGGCGGCCACACCTGCCGCCACAGCCCCCGGCGTAAAGCGCAGATTTTTCGCATAGTCAAAGTCGGCGGTGGTGTGGATGACCCGCTTGACCACAGCGGCAGTCTCGGGCGGCGGGGTCAGGCCCAACGCTTCCAGCTCTGCCGTAATGATGGAAAGGCTTGTCCGCTCAATGTCGGCGGGCAGATGATGTTGTGGGATCATTGTGCATTCCTCCGCGGGTTCTCCAACCCCATGGCCGCGTAAACGGCATCCAGATCCAGCGCGCCGCGCACGCCATCGGCCAGCAGATCAAACTGCTGCTGGCGGTACTGCTCCATCGGGATGAGGGCCGCGCTGTCCGGCGCAATGCCCTTGCGCCGGCAGAGCAGGGCCACCAGCTTCTCGGTGAGCTCCCCGGTATCAAACAGGCCGTGCAGGTAGGTGCCGAACACATTGTCCTGCACGCAGCCCTCGGGTGTGCCGTCTGCCAGTGTGCAGAAGGACACACCCTGCACCTCGGTGCGGCCGGTGTGGATCTGATATCCGGTCAGGGCCGCACCCGCAAAGGGGGCGGCGGTCACGGCGGCAGTGTCCTGGGTGCGGTGCTTCTGGCCGGTAAAGACCGTGTGGGTGGGCAGTAGCCCCAGCCCCCGCACGGTCTGTGCCGTACCGCTCTCCGTGCCCTCAGGGTCGGCCAGCGTCTCGCCCAGCATCTGATACCCGCCGCAGACCCCCAGCACCGGCGTGCCGCTGGCCGCCAGCTTCAACAGGGCTGCTTCCAGCCCGGACTGCCGCAGCCAGAGCAGGTCATCCACTGTGTTCTTGGTGCCGGGCAGAATGACGAGATCCGGTGTGCCCAGCTGGCGGGTATTCTGCACATACCGCACGCCCAGCAGCGGGTGCTGCTCCAGCGGCATGAAATCGGTAAAGTTGGAGATGTGCGGCAGGTGGAGGATGGCTGCATCCAGCGGGTGGACCGCTTTGCCCGCATCCAGCCGGGTGGAAAGAGAATCCTCGTCCTCAATGTCCACCTTCAGGTAGGGCACGACCCCCAGCACCGGCAGCTGCGTTTTCTCTTCCAGCATCGCAAGGCCGGGGCGCAGGATCTCCACATCGCCGCGGAATTTATTGATGAGCAGCCCCTTGATGCGGGCGCGCTCCTCCGGCTCCAGCAGCGCCACCGTGCCGTACAGCTGGGCGAACACACCGCCCCGGTCGATGTCTCCCGCCAGCAGAACGGGGGCATCCACCAGCCGGGCAAGGCCCATGTTGACGATATCGTCTGCCTTCAGGTTGATCTCCGCCGGGCTTCCGGCCCCCTCGATGACGATGATGTCCACGGTTTCGGCCAGACTGTTGTAGGCCGAGAGGATCTCCGGGATGAGCGCTCTTTTCATTTTGAAGTAGGCGGCGGCGGGCATCTGGCCCCGCACCTCGCCGTTCACGATGACCTGACTGCCCACGTCACTGCTGGGCTTGAGCAGGATGGGGTTCATCCGCACATCCGGCTCGATGCCTGCGGCCTGCGCCTGCACCACCTGTGCCCGGCCCATTTCCAGCCCATCCCGGGTGACAAAGCTGTTCAGCGCCATGTTCTGGCTCTTGAAGGGAGCCACGCGGTAACCGTCCTGCGCAAAAATGCGGCAGAGGGCGGCGCACAGCAGGCTTTTGCCTGCACCGCTCATGGTTCCCTGCACCATGATGCACTTTGCCTTGCTCATTCCAGCACCTCCGCAAGAAGTTTCAAAAGCTGTTCGTTTTCAGGCCCGGTGCGCACGGCGGTGCGGTACCAGCCGGGGCCCAGCCCGGGGTAGTTCGCACAGCTGCGCAGCACAGCGCCCCTTTGCCGCAAGGCTTCTCCCAGCGTCTCCGGGGCCTGAAACAGCAGGTAATTTGCCCTGCCGTCCAGCACCCGCAGGCCCAGCGCCCGCAGCCCCGCCGTCATGCGGGGCCGCTGTTCGGCAATGAGGGCCCGGACCTTTTCCACATACGCTGTCTCCTCCAACGCGGCAAGCCCCGCCGCCTGCGCCAGACTGGACACGCCCCAGGGCTGGCCGCAGGCCTGCATCTGTTCCAGCAGCGCCGTGTCAGCACTCAGGGCATAGCCCAGCCGCACGCCCGCCATGCCGTAGAGCTTGGTGAAGGCTTTCAGGATGACCAGATCTCCCTCCCCCAGCAGGCCTTTTGCCGTGTGCAGGGCATGGTCGGGCAGGAAATCAAGGAAGCATTCGTCCACCACCAGCAAGGTGCCGCACGCCGCGCAGCGGTGGAGGATCTGTTCCACCAGCGGCAGGGCCGTCAGCTGGCCGGTGGGGTTGTTGGGCTGGCAGAGAAACACCATATCCACCCCCGGGCGGATGGCCGCACAGAACGCATCCGTGACCGCAAAGTCCTCCTGCTCCCGCAAAAAGAAGCGTTCCACCGTGCAGCCGACACTTTCCAAAGCAGTGGCATACTCCGCAAAGGTGGGTGCGGTGACCAGCGCCCGGTGGGGCTTTTGGGCCCAGACCAGCCGGAAGATGAGGTCTGCCGCCCCATTGCCGCAGAGGATCTGCTCCGCCGGCACGCCCTCATGGAGCGCCAGCTTTGCCCGCAGCTCCCGGCACAGGGGGTCGGGGTAGCGGTCGGCCGTGGGCAATGCCGCCGTGATGGCCCGGGCCACCCCTTCCGGCAGGCCCAGCGGGCTGACGTTGGCCGAAAAATCCAGCGCATCCCGCCCGAACTCGGCCCGGTAACCGGCCCAATCGCCGCCATGTACTAGTTGCATGTTCGTTCTCCTTTTCCTGGATGGTTCTGGATCCCAGTTCTTGGCCCCCCCTTGGGGGAGCTGTCATGCAAGGCATGACTGAGAGGGTGAGGTCGTTACAAAATAGCCCGTATTGCCACGCCCCACGCCAGTGCAAAAGCGCTTGCCACGTACATCATCCGGTTGGCACGCAGGATATCCTCCGGTTCAATGGGACGCAGCGGATCGCCGATGGTGGGCTTGGCGTAGTATTCGCCAAAGTAATAGGCGGGCCCGGCCAACTGCACCCCCAGCGCACCGGCGCAGGCGCTCTCGGTCTGGGCGCTGTTGGGGCTGGCGTGGTTCCGGCGGTCCCGCCGCCAGATCTTCCACGCCCCTTTTGCGTCATTGTGCGTAAAGGCCGCGGCAGCCACCCACAGCAGGGCGGCAAGGCGGCTGGGAAGGTAATTTGCCGCATCGTCCAGCTTGGCCGGGATGCGGCCAAAGTAGAGGTATTTTTCGTTTTTGTAGCCCAGCATACTGTCCATCGTGTTGACGGCCTTGTAGGTCAGGGCCAGCGGTGCCCCGCCGATGAGCATATAGAGCAGGGGCGCGATCACGCCGTCGCTGGCGTTTTCGGCCACCGTCTCCACAGCAGCCCTGGTCACACCCTCCAGCGTCAGATCCTGGGTGTCCCGCCCCACGATGCGGCTGACCGCCCTGCGGGCGGCAGGCAGGTCGGGCTTGACCAGCTCCCGGTAGACATTGGTGCTCTCCTGCGCCAGCCCCTTTGCGGCCAGTGCCTGCCCGCACCAGAACATCTGGACGGCCAGCCCCAGCCACGGGCTGATGCGGGCAGCCCCCAGGCAGACAAGGCTCGTCAGCAGAAAGGTGCCCACCGGCAGGCAGAAGGCCACAATGGCACCGCCCAGCAGTTCCCCCTGAGGCGTTTTGGGCAGGCGGGCCCGCAGGCGCTTTTCCAGCGCCGAGATGGCCTTGCCCATGTACACCACCGGGTGGGGCAGCCAGGCCGGGTCGCCGAAGAGGCAGTCCAGCACAAAACCGCCGAGTACTGCGTATTCGATCATCGGGCATCCTCCTTTGTGTACTGCACAGTTTTCAGCAGGTGCAGCACCCGCTGCTCCGCCCAATCTCCTGCATCCAGAACGTAACCGCCCGCGTTGGGGGCGCACCAGTGGTAATAATCCGCATGGGGCAGGGCGTAGCGCTCCATGGCAGCCATCTGGGTGCCGCCGTGGGCCAGAATGACCAGTGTCTCTTCCCCATCGGCAAGGGCCCTGTCCACCAGTGCGGCAAAGGCCCTGCACACCCGCTCTGAAAAGACAGCCTTGGTCTCGCCGTCCGGGCAGGGGCTTTCGCAGTTGGCGTTCACCCAGGCCAGATAATCCGGGTCGTGCTCCATCTCAATGAAATTGCGGCCCTCAAAGCTGCCGAAGCACATCTCCTGCAGGTCTTTCACCTCCACGAGCCTTGCACCCGGGAAGAGCACCTCAGCGGTCTGCCGGGTGCGGCAGAGCGGGGTGATATAGACCGTTTCCGGCCGGAGGTCAGCCTGCCGCAGCTGGGCGCGGCCCGCGGGGCACAGGGGGATATCCCGCTGGCCCTGATAGCGCTTTTCGGCGTTGTAGGCCGTCAGGCCGTGGCGCAGAAGATAGATCAGCATGGGGGCAGTTCTCCTTTCAATATTGTGGGGATGCCGCAGAACATCTGCACCACGCACCCGGCCCGGGCCGCCAGCAGGCAGGCCAGCCGCCCGGCGGCTTCCCGGGCGGCCCGCTCCCCTGCGTCCATGGGCACCACGCCGCCGCCCACCTCGGTGGCCATCACGATATCATAAGCGGAGAGCTCCTCCGCTAGCTTTTCCAGATCCTCAGCCTCTGCGGCCAGGGCCTGCACCTCCGCAATGCGGGTGCCGGGCAGGCGCTGCGCAAAGGTACGCTTGCCGCTGTACAGCGGCCCGGTGATAAAGATCATAACAGTCCTCCCCACTGGCAGGCACACAGCGCCGCCAGCATCCACAGCTCGGCTTTCTGCAAAAACCACCCGGCCAGATCGCCGGTGATGCCGCCAAACTGCTTGTCCGAAACAACATGATAGCGTGCAAACACCAGCAACGCCGCCAGCACCAGCGCCCAGCCGCCCAGTGCCAGCAGGGCGGCGCTGAGCAGAGCGGCCAGCACCATCAGCACCCGGCGGACAGTAGTTCGATCCGCCGCCGTGGCAAAGGTGTGGGCAAGGCCGGTGTTCTTTGCCATCGGGAACGATGCCACGGCCAGGCCCGAAAGGGCCCGTTCCAGCACAAGGGCCAGTGTCCAGCACAGGCCCACCCGGAGCGTGAAGTCCACGCAGGCGCAAAGGGCAAGGTAGGCCGCAAAATAACTGCACAGCCGGATCACCGCAAAGGCACCGCAGTGGGGGTCTTTGAGGATCTCCAGCTTCTTTTCCCGGTCGCCATAGCTGGAAAGGGCATCGCAGGTGTCGGCATAGCCATCCAGGTGGATGCCGCCCGTGACCCAGACCGGGATCAGGCAGAACCCCGCCGCTTTTGCGGGCATCGGCAGGGGCAGAGCGCCGCACAGGCACCACAGCCCGCCAATGACCACCCCGATGAGCGGGAAGGCGCACATGGCATACCGCATGTTTTTCTGGTTCCACGCGAACTGCGGCACCGGCAGGGCCGAAAACATGGCAAAGGCCACTGCAATGGTCTGCAATCCAATCATTTTTCCACTCCTTTATAATAGACCGGGATGCCGCACACCACCCGCACCACATGGTCGGCCCGGGCGGCAAGGGCATTGTTCACCTGCGCCAGCGCTTTCAGGTAGCGCCCGGTGTCGCCTGCGTAGTCGGCACCGCCGCTGAACACCTCGTTGGAGACCACGATGAGGTGCGCGCATTGTCCGGCCAATTGGTCCAGTCCTTCCAAAATGGCCGAAGCCGCATTTTCTCCCGCCCCGGCGGGGTCGTAGAGCTCGTTGGCGGTCAGGTTGCCCAGATCCTCCAACAGCGCAGTTCCCCGGGCAGGCAGACGGATGTTCTCCAGATGCAGGGGGCACTCCACGGTCTCAAACTGCTTTGCCGCCCGCATCTTCCGGTGCTTTTCCACCCGGGCGGCACACTCGGCATCCCACACCTGCATGGTGGCGATGTAATAGCGCGGGAGCGCGGTTTTCAACACCAGGCTCTCGGCATACCCGCTCTTGCCGCTGGCGGCACCGCCCAATACCAGCGTCAGCATTGAGGGGTATACGGCGTGATGCCGCCCTCCGTGAAGGAATAGCAATCGCGGTAAACGGCCAGCGCCATATCCCACAGCGGGATGCTTGCCACCGCTCCGGTGCCCTCGCCGAGATGGAGCCCGGCGGTGAGCAGGGGCGCTTTGCCCAGCGCTTCCAGCACCAGCCTTGCTGCCGGTTCGGTGGAGCAGTGGCTGGCAAACACGGCCTTTTCCGCGGCGGGGCAGAGCCGCACCGCGCACAGCGCCGCCACCCCGCTGATGAAGCCATCCATCAGCACGGGCAGGCCTTCCAGCGCGCCGCCCAGAAAAACACCGCACAGCCCGGCGATGTCGAACCCGCCCAGCTTGGAGAGCACATCCAGAGGGTCAGCAACATCGGGCCGATTCCGCGCAATGCCCCGCCGGATGGCATCCAGCTTGCGGGCAAGCCCTGCGTCGGAAAGGCCCGCACCACGGCCTGTCATCCGCTCCACGGGCTGACCCAGCAGAACAGCGGCCACGGCGCTGGAGGTGGTGGTGTTGCCAATGCCCATCTCCCCCGTGGCCAGCAGCTGCACCCCTGCCGCCTTCTGCGCCCGGACAAGCCCGATGCCCGCTGCAATGGCTTCCACCGCCTGCTGGCGGGTCATGGCAGGGCCGGTGGTGAAATCCGCCGTCCCGGCGGCAATGCGGCAGTTCTGCACTCCAGGCACCGGCTCCCCGGCCATGCCAAGGTCCACAGGCACCACTTCACAGCGGGCCGTTTTTGCCATCTGGCAGACACTGGTTCGCCGGGCGGCAAGGTTCTCGGCCACGGCCCGGGTCACGCTCTGGTCCGTCTGGCTCACGCCCTGCGCCACCACGCCGTTGTCGGCGCAGAGCACCAGCACGGCCCGGCGGGAAAACGCCAGCTCTGCCGTACCGGTCAGGGCGGCGGCATCCTCCAGCATGGTCTCCAGCCTGCCCAGCCCGCCCAGCGGCTTGGCCAGGCTGGCCCAGTGCGCGTGGGCGGCGGTGCGTGCGGTCTCGTCCGGCCGGGTGATCCTGGAAAGAAGCTGTTTCAGTTCAAGCTCTGTCATTGGTCCTGTTCCTCTTGATGATAGTGTGCGGCGGCATCCACGAACCGCCGGGGCAGGGCCGTGCCCGCCCAATACAAATGCGGGAAGCCCGCATAGAAATGCTCATTTGCAAAGCCGCAGTCCCATTGTTTCCCGTTGGGCTTTGCGGCGGTAAAGCCGGTGCCGTTGTCTGTGGAATCCCAGTGGTGGAACTCGTGCACGGGCAGACGCTCCCCGGCGCGGAACAGCATACTGTCGGCGTGGGCAGTCAATGCCGCGTATCCAAACCGCACCAGCCGCCCCACCCGGAAGCCCTGCCCCGGCAGAACGCCTGCCATGGGCCAGCGTTCCCCGTTGGCATCCTCCAGGCTCTGGCCCAGATAGAGAAAGCCCCCGCACTCGGCCACCGTAGGCAGACCGCGCTCCACAGCCCGGCGCACAGAGGCCAGCATGGAGCGGTTCGCGCTCAACTGCCCGGCATACAGCTCCGGGTAGCCGCCGGGCAGATAGAGCCCGCCGATCTGCTCCGGCAGGGCGGAGTCCTGCAGAGGGCTGAACCAGCAGAGCTCCGCCCCCGCCCGCTCCAGTGCTTCCAGCGTTTCGGCGTAGGTGAAGCAAAACGCCGCATCCCTTGCAACGGCAATGGGAACACGGGGGCGCTGTTCCTCTGCTCCCTGGGGCGGCAGCTCTCCCGCAGGGGGGAGCCGATCGGTGTGCACCAAAGGCGCTGCGCCTTCGGTCAGGGCAAAAAGCTTCTCCCAATCCACCACCAGCGCATCGGCCATCCGGCTGATCTTCTGCTGTAAGTCCGCGATCTCCCCGGCAGTTTTCAGGCCTAAGTGGCGGCTCTCAAGGGCGGCATCCGGCAGGTGGGGCAGATAGCCCAGCACCGGCAGGCCGGTCTCCCGTTCCAGCATGGAAGCCAGCAGAGCATACAGATGGGGGGCGCAGTCATTGAGCAGGATGCCCGCCAGATGGCTGGGGGTGCGGAACTGTTTCAGTCCGTTGATCTGGGCCGCCAGCGTCAGGCTGGCCCCTCTGGGCTGGACCACCAGCAGCACCGGCAGGCCCAGCGTATCGGCCAGATGCCAGGCACTGGCGGTATCACTCACGCCGCCCAGTCCATCGTAAAAGCCCATGGCACCCTCGCACACGGCTGCCCCGTGCCCGGCGGCGGCCTGCGCATAGAGCGCGCGCACCGTCTCCGGCGCGGAGAAAAACAGGTCGAGGTTGTGGCTCTCCACCCCCAGCACGGCCCGGTGAAACATGGGGTCGATATAGTCCGGCCCGCTCTTGAAGGAGCAGGGGTCCTGCCCCCGCCGCTTGAGCGCCGCCAGCAGAGCGCAGGTCAGTGTGGTTTTGCCGCTGCCGGAACAGGGCGCGGCCACAAGAAATTGGATCATTTGCGTTCTCCTGTGATAAGGAAGATGGGGTTATTGGCCATCAGCAGGTGGAGCCTGCCCGCAGGCCGGGTGCGGCTGACCGCGATCTGCGTCACCTCCGCAGCAAGGCCGTGGGCAGTCAGTGCGGCCACGGCGGCGCTCAGCGTTTCCAGCGCAATGGCAGAGATGCAGATGCGGGCGTTCGGATTCCGGGCAAGCACCGTGTCCACCACAGCCTCCATGCCCCCCTTGGTCCCGCCGATGAACACGGCATCCGGGGCGGGCAGGTCAGCCAGCGCAGCGGGGGCGCGGCCCTCCACCAGTGTCAGGTTGCAGGCGTGGAACGTTTCCCGGTTCTGCCGGATGAGCCCGCAGGCCTCCGGGTCACACTCCACGGCATACACATGCCCCAAGGGTGCAGCCAGCGCCAGCTCCACGCTCACGCTGCCGGTGCCCGCCCCCACATCCCACAGGGTATCGCCGGGCTGCACGGCCAGCTTGGCCAGCGCCGCCGCCCGCACCTCCTGCTTGGTCATGGGCACCTCTCCCCTGTGGAAGGCTTCATCCGGGAAGCCGGGCACCCGCCGGGGCGGCTGAGGAAGATGCTCCACAAGCAGAACGCTCAGGCTTGCAAACTGCTTTTGCGCAAACTCCTGCGCCGTGCCGAACAGGATCTTTTCCTCTGCCCGGCCCAGCTCTTCGCCCACCAGCACATGAGCATCGCCCAGCCCGGCAGCAGTCAGCCGGCCGCAGAGGGAGGCAGGCGTTTCTGCCCCGCCGGTCAGGAAAAACACGGGCTTTCCCCCGGCCGTCAGGCACTCGGCCACCGGGTCGCAGGCACAGCCGTGGGCCGAGACCAGCTTCCACTCCTGCCAGGAGCGGCCCACCGCAGCGGCCAGCAGCTGAACGCTGGAAAGCCCCGGCAGCACCCGGCAGGAGATGCCAAAGGCCCGCAGCATCGGCAGCAGCTGGGCCGCACCGGAGTAAAACCCGGTGTCGCCGCTGTACACAAGGGCAGCATCCACCTCCGGGTCAGCCGCCAGCGCGGCAAGAACATCCTCAGGCTGATACAGGGCCTTCCGGTGTTCTGTGCAGCCCTGCGGCAGCTGTTCCAGCAGGCGCTTTGCCCCCAGGATCAATCCGGCGTTCTGCAGGGCGGCAAGGCCCTGCGCGGTCAGGCTTTCCGGCGTGCCCGACCCCATCCCGATGAGTGTGATCATTGCAGCATCTCCTTACAATGTGTCAGGATCTGTTCCGCCGTTTCGCCCTGCTCGGCCGGGCGGCGGATGACGATGAGCTGTGCCCCGGTGTCCTGCGCTGCCCGGGCTTTTTCTTCAAAGCCGCCCGCCGCGCCGCCATCTTTGGTAACGAGGAAGCGGATGGCAAACTGCTCCATCAGCGCCCGGTTCAGCGCATAGGAGAACGGCCCCTGCATGGCGATGATGTTCTTATGGGGGATATCTGCCCCCTCGCAGGCGGCAATGCCCTCCCGGGTGGGCAGGACACGGGGAAAAAGCCGTGCCGGTTCCAGCACAGCAAAGGCAGAAAGCTCCTTGGCTCCCGTGGCAAGCAGGATATTTCCCTGCGTCCGGGCCAGAAATCCCGCCGCATGGGCCGCGGAGGCAAACACCATGCTCCCGGCAGGCAGCGGGCTTTCGGGCCGGAGCAGGCGGCGGTACTCCGTGCCCGCTGTTTTGCAGGCTGCCCGGATGTTCCGGGTGGCCTCCACGGCATACGGATGGGTCGCATCCACGCAGAGGTCAGCCCCCTGCAGCAGGGCGGTCATCTCCTCCGGGGTCAGCCGCCCGCAGTGGACGGTGATGCCGGACCTTTCGCCCTGTTCCTCAGCCCCCAGCGGGGTGGCCACGCTGACCAGTACCTCGGCCCCCAGTGCGGCCAGCTGCTTTGAAAACATGCGGCCCTCGGTGGTGCCGCTGAATATTACGGCCCTCATGCGCGGTACCCCCGCGGCGTGACCATCCGCCCGCTCAGCTGGCGGGTCTGGGCGTTGCCGACAAACACGGTGGTGAACATATCCACCGGGGTGGTTTCCAGCGCAGCCAGCGTCAGAACGCGGCTTTCCTGCCCCTCCCGGCCAATGTTCCGCACAATGCCGCAGACCGTTCCGGGTGCTTTGCCGTTTGCCAGCAGGATGCGCACCGCCCGCGCCAGATAGTCCGGCCGCCCCTTGGAGGAGGGGTTGTACAGCGCGATGCAGAAATCCCCCATGGCTGCTGCCGCCAGCCGCCGCTCAATGACCTCCCACGGCGTAAGCCGGTCAGAGAGGGAGAGCACACAGAAATCGTGGGCCAGCGGGGCACCCAGCACCGCACCGCCGCTCAGGGCGGCGGTCAGGCCGGGCACCACCTCCACCGTCACGTCCGGGAAGTGCTCGGCCAGCTCCAGCAGAGGGCTTGCCATGCCGTAGACCCCGGCATCTCCCGAGCAGACCAGCGCCACCGCCCTGCCGCTCCGGGCCGTTTCCAGCGCCCAGCGGCAGCGGTCGATCTCCTTGGTCATGCCGGTGGAATAATAGAGCTTGTCCGGGAAGTAGGGGCGCACCAGATCCAGATAGACCGTATAGCCGCACAGCACCTCGGCTTGCGTTAAGGCGTTCTGCGCCTGTGCGGTCAGAAACCGGGGATCCCCGGGCCCAAGCCCGACAACAAAAACAACATTAGGCATCCTGCCACCTCCAATCCGGGGCAAAGGGACGAAGCGCCAGCGCAAAGGTCACGCCGTTGCCCGCCTGTTTGGGAAGAATGATCGTGCCGCCTGCCGCCAGCACCGCCGCCCGCTCGCAGACATTGTCCACACCGGTCACGCTCCGGACAAAGGACGAGGGCGTGAACTGCCCGGGGGCGTTCTGCAGCTGTGCGGCAGAATAGAACTGCACCGGCCAGCCGTGGATTCTGCAAAATTCCAGCAGGCCCGGCTCATCGGCTTTCAGGTCGATGCTGGCCGCTGCCGTGATGCACACTGCCGCAAGGCCGTGGGCCGCGCAGAACTGTGCAAAGGCCGCTTCCAGCTGTGCGGCGCTGGTCCCCCGCCTGCACCCGATGCCCAGCACACCGATCTTCGGGATCAGGTGCAGCGCACCGCCCGCCGGGAAAAGGGTCAGGGCAAAGTCGGCGCGCTCTGCCTCCCCCGCCGGGACCACCCCGGCAGGGGCCTGCCCGGCAATGGGGAATTCCGAGCGGTACCGCACCGGCCCGCCCGCCAGCAGTCTGCTGCTGACGCGCTTGATGCGCCCCGGCTCCAGCACAGCGCAGTTCTGGTGCCTGGCCCACGCATCCACGGCAAACACACCGTTGGCATCGGTGGCCGTGGTAATGACCGGCACCGCACCGCAGACCGCCGCCAGCGCCCGGGCCAGATCGTTGGCCCCGCCCAGATGGCCCGAAAGGATCGGCACCGCAAAATGGCCGCACTCGTCCAGCACCACCACGGCAGGGTCCACCGCCTTGCTCCGGCAGTGGGGCGCAATGGCCCGCACCGCTATGCCCACAGCCCCCACAAAGATCAGGGCATCCGCATGGGCGAACTGCTCCGCAGCCCAATCGGCAAGGCCGGGCCCTCCATGGCCGCAGCGGTCTACGGTGCCGGGCAGGGCACCGGCCAGCTTTTGGGCCAGCGCCAGCCCTTTTTCCGTAAAGGCGAGATAGGCACGGGTCACTGATCTGCCCCCTTGCGGAACTCCGTCGTAAAGGTTGGGTCGTAGAGCTTGCTCCGCTCATACCGGGTGCCCAGAAATTCCCCCACCACGATGAGCGCTGTTTTGGTGATGCCGTTGGCGCGGGTGCTCCCGGCCAGCGTGCTCACGGTGCAGCGCACCACCTTCTGCTCCGGCCAGCTGGCCTTGTAGACCACGGCGGCAGGAGTCTCCGGCGTGTAGGCTCCGCCTGCCAGCAGGGCCTGCTGCACCTTGTCGATGAGGCCGATGGAGAGGAAGATCACCATGGTTGCCCCATGGGCGGCAAGGCTGGCCAGCTTCTCCTTTTCCGGCACCGGGGTGCGCCCCTCCATCCGGGTGATGATCACGGTCTGGCTGATGGTGGGCAGGGTGTACTCGGCGTTCAGCGCCGCCGCCGCCCCGCAAAAGCTGGACACGCCGGGGGTATCATCGTAGGGGATGCCATCCGCATCCAGTGCGTCCATCTGCTCCCGGATGGCCCCATACAGGCAGGGGTCGCCGGTGTGGAGCCGCACGGTGGTCCCGCCTGCGGCTTCCACCCGGCGCATCACGTCCAGCACCTGTTCCAACGTCATCTCGGCGCTGTTGTAAACGGCGCACTCCGGCTTCGCCAGCCCCAGCAGAGCCGGGTTGACCAGACTGCCCGCATAAATGATGCAGTCGGCTTCCTGCAGCAGGGCCGCGCCCCGCCGGGTGATGAGGTCGGGTGCGCCGGGGCCTGCGCCTACAAAATGTACCATCTCAATGCTCCTTCCATTCGTTCAGCAGTTGTGCGGCAGTGTCGGTGGCTCCCAGCGGGCCGTGCTGGTTGGAAAACAGCACCGCCCCCACCCGGAACGCCCCGCAGGCCCGCCGGTCAAGGTGGAGCTGGACTGCCCGCAGCAGGCTTTCCAGCACCGGAGCCCGCAGGCCGGCGCTGTCCAGGAGTTCCAGACAGGCATCGGTGGTGGCAGCGTTCATCAGGGCGGCGCAGACTTCCCGGGAAGCGCCGCAGAGCGCCGCATGGGTGCAGAACAGCTCGGTGCGGCAGTCGGCAGTATGAGAATGGGTGTTCATAATACCGCCCGCCACCTTGACCAGCTTGCCCACATGGCCCACCAGAAGCACCTCTTCAAAGCGGGCCGCAGCAGCCATATCCAGCGTGTCTCCAATAAAGTTCGAGGTTTTCACCACCGGAACAGCGTGAAACTCCGGGTATGTTTCGTGCAGATAGTCCAGCCCGTAATTGCCAGGGGCCAGGATGAGCCGCCTGGGGCTGCCCGCCCGGAGAGCGGCCTGATTCATTTCCAGCTGGATGGTGTCCAGGATCGCCTGCTGGCTCATGGGCTCCACAATGCCGCTGGTTCCCAGCACAGAAAGCCCGCCCTCGACCCCGATGTGGGGGTTGAAGGTGCGCTTTGCCACCTCTTCCCCGCCCTCGATGGAGATGGTCACGGCAAAGCCGCCGGTGTAGCAGGCGCTCTCGGCTTCCCTTTGCAGGGCCTCAGCGATCATCTGCCGGGGCACATGGTTGATGGCAGCTTCCCCCACCGGCTGGTCCAGCCCGGCCTTGGTCACCCGGCCCACGCCCTTGCCGCCGGAGATGCGGATCTCGGTGGTATTGGGCAGCAATTCTACGGCGGCGATCACGGGCAGGCCGGTGGTCACATCCACATCATCCCCGCCGTCCTTCTCAATGGCGCATTCGGCTCCGGCTCCGGCGGGGCGGCAGTACAGCGGAGCCACCTCCACCACGATGCCCTTCGGCGTGCGCAGGGCAACGCTCTCCGGGGCATGGCCGGTGAGCAGGAGCCGCGCGGCCCCCGCCGCACCCAGCGCCGCGCAGGTGCCGGTGGTGTACCCGCAGCGGAGCAGCTTCTGCCCGCTGCGGACGTAATGTTCAAATTTCGGCCCGGCAGGCTTTTCCGGGCCGAACACGGCCTCGTACTGCTCCTTGGTCAGGCTGTACAGCGCCCGGATGTTCTCCGGGGCAAAAGCCTCCTTCGGGGTCAGCGCCCCCGAAACGCTGTGCGGGAACACGCAGACCACCGCGTCCGCGATCTTCTGCGCCATGTCCAGCTCGTGCAGGCTGACGATCACGGCCAGCCCCTGCTCATGGGCCAGCTTCTGCAGGATGGTCAGCAGCTCGATCTTTCCCTTGACATCCAGAAAAGAGGTCGGCTCGTCCAGCAGCAGAACTCCGGGCTGCTGGCAGATGGCGCGGGCCAGCAGAACGCGCTGGCGCTGGCCGTCGCTGATGCAGTTGAAATCCCGGCCCGCCAGAGGGGAAGCTCCCACCAGTTCCAGCGCGTCCCGCACGGCCTGCCGGTCGGTATCGGACAGGATGCCCAGCCGCCCGGTATAGGGGATGCGCCCGGCGGCGGCAAACTCAAAGCAGGAAGTCAGCTCGGTGCGGCGGGTGTGGGGCAGCATCAGGGCCAGCTTCCGGGCCCGGGCTGTGCCGGTGTAATCGGTCAGGCTGCGGCCATCCAGCAGGACAGCCCCGCCCAGGGGGGCCAGCTGGCCCGCCAGCGTTTTGAGCAGGGTGGATTTTCCCGCGCCGTTTGGCCCGATAAGGGCCAGGATCTGCCCCGGCACCGCCCCCAGCGAGATGCCGGAAGCAAGGGGCGCACTGCCATAGCCGATGGCCAGCTCTTTCGTTTCACAGAGGTATTTCATCGCACACCCTCCTGACCCCGGCGCACCAGCAGCCAGATGACCACCGGTGCGCCAAATACTGCCGTTACGGCACTGATCGAAAGCTCGGTGGGGGCAAACATACTGCGGGCGATGAGGTCGCACAGCAGGCAGAAGGCCGCCCCGCCCAGGCAGCACCCGGGCAGCACCACCAGCGACCTTGCGCTGCCGAACAGCTGCTTGACCAGATGGGGCACCGCGATGCCCACAAAGGAGATGGGCCCCGCAAAGGCCGTGACACAGGCGGCCAGCAGGCTGGAAAGCAGCACCAGCAACCGGGAAAAGGCTTTGACATTGATGCCCACGCTCCGGGCGTAGGCCTCCCCCATCTGGTAGGCGGCCATGGGCTTGGAAAGGCAGAACGCTGCCGCCAGAGCGGGCAGCACCACCAGCGCCGCCGCCCGCACATTGCCCCAGGTCATGCCGGAAAAGCTGCCCTGAGACCAGTTGTGGAGGTTGACGATATTGCTGTCCTGAGCGAAGGCCACCACAAACTCCGTGACGGCCGAACAGATGTAGCCGATCATTACGCCGCAGATAACAAGGATGCTCATCCGCTGCACCCGCCGGGAGACCGCCAGCACAAAGGCCATGGAGGCCATGGCCCCCGCAAAGGCGGCTGTGATCAGGGTAAGGGAGCTGGTGAGCAGGCCCTGGTTCAGAAAAGCCACCATGATCAGTGCCACGGCCAGCTTGGCCCCGCTGGAAATGCCCATAACAAAGGGACCTGCAATGGGGTTGGCAAAAAAGGTCTGCAGCAGGTAGCCTGCCGCCGAGAGCGCCGCTCCCAGCAGTACCACCATCACGGCCCGGGGCAGGCGCAGCTGGGTGATGATGCCCACGCTCAAAGCGTCCTGCCCGCGGCCGGTCAGGGCCGCCAGCACTGCCCCCGGTGTCAGGGACACACTGCCCCAGAACAGGTTGGCGGCAAACAGCACCGCCAGCAGCAGGGCAAGGATGCCGTAAGAAAGGATCAGGCGCTTTTTGCTGGTCATAGGTTACTCTACTTTCCTCAGAAATTGCAGGTCGGCGGGGTCGTTCTCCGTAAAGACACGGTGCAGGTCGAGCACAAAATCGACCAGCGCCGTACTCTGCTGGAAAAAGCTCTGGGTGGTGCACCAGACACTGCCGCTCTGCACGGCCTTGAACTCGGCCAGCAGGGGGCATTTTGCCACCAGTTCCTCGGTGGTGTGCACCACGCCCTCAATGGTGCTGTTGTAAAGGAGCACATCCGCATCCTTTGCACCGGCGTAAAAATCCTCCAGCGGCAGGTTCATGGTGGAAAGGTTGTTGCCGTTGTCGGTCAGGTCCGCAAAAACATAATCACCGCCCGCCATCCCGATCATCTGAGCCACATAGTCGCCGCCCTTGCGCACATTGGCAAGGTTGTTGGCTGTGATGGAGAAAAAGGCACAGCGCTTGCCGGTGGAAGCCTGCCCGGTCAGCGGTGCAAGGCGCTCCACCTGCCGGGCAAACTCCTGTTCTGCCAGCTCCTCTTTCCCCAGCAGGATGCCCCAGAACTTGAGCCATTCCAGCCGGGCCAGCGGGCCGCTCTCATAGCTGGAGCGCTCCACCAGCACCGGGATGCCGAACCGTTCCAGCTGCTCCTTGACCTCCGGGGTGTGGTAGATCATGGTGTTCTCAATGGCAAGACCGCAGTTGGCCGCAAGGATCTTTTCATAGTCCGGGGCGCTGTACTTGCCCGCATAGGCAATGCGCCCGGCCTCCATGGCGGCTCTGGCCTCATCCAGATACCAGCCCTCCGCCTGGGTACCGGAAAGGGTCACGCTGTCCAGCCCATCCAGCGCGAGGAACAGGTCCATCACCGAGGTGGAAACAAGGTAGATGTTCCGGACGGGCTGACGCAGCACCGTCACGCTCTCGGGCAGGCCTTCCACCGCAGCGGCATCCTCCGGGGTCACAAGGAACTGCTCCCCCGATTCGGTCAGGGTCAGCATGGTATAGCCGCCCTCATAGCAGTCTGCGGTAAACTGTGTGGCGTAATCCAGCGGGCAGGCGTGGTCAAAGACCAGCTCCTCCGTGCTGGCAGGAGCCGTTTCGGAGGCGGCGCAACCCGACAGGGCCAGTACTGTAGCAGGCAGAACGCGCAGGAATTGTTGTCTCGTCAGTTTCATCAGTTCAGCGCAAAGGTCAGCGTATACTCGATCTCATGGGGGGTGCTCATGGCTACGGTATCGGCAGTGACAGCCAGCGGGGTGCCCAGTGCAGAAACAGGGATCTCAAAGGTGGAGTTGCCCTCGGTGTTGGTGGGCAGATACTTCTCGCCGTCCACGATCATGTAATCATAATTGGGGCTGCTCCACAGGATGACAGCGGTCATTTTTCCGTCCGCCACGGTCAGGGCGGCAGGGCTTTCCACGGTGGCACGGCCAGAGCCGCCCTCCAGAGTCACATTCACGCTGTATTCACCGTCCACAGGGGTCTCGGCAGCTTCCTCAGCCTTGGGCTGTGCATTGCGGATGCTCACGGTGTGGTCATACCACTTGCCCTTGGTCCCGAGGAGTGCCAGCTGGAAGTCCTGGTCCACAGCGGCCACGGGGATATCATAGCCGTAGACCTCCTCCGAGGTGCCATCAGAGTAGGTGACGGTGTCGGTGGTAGGCAGCAGCCAGTCTGCCTTGTTGGCCTCGGCATCGGCGGCCATGCCAACATACAGGTTGACGATCTTCTTGGAGGCCAGACTGACGTGGAAGGTCATCTGCCCGTTCTCCACGGTCAGGGTGCCCATGCCATTGCAGGCTTCGTTGGCGTGGAACATGCCGCTGTCGGTGTCGAACTCAGCCGTGTACACGCCGTCCGGCAGGGCAGCTTCGGCAGGCTCGGATGCGGCAGCGCTCACGGCAGAAGCGGCTTCCGAGCTGACAGCAGAGGAAGCAGTGGAAGAAGCCCCGCCGCAGCCGGTGAGGACGGCGGCCAGCATCAGAGAAGCAACGGACAGGGAAACAAACTGTTTGCAGTGCATAAACAAAATACCTCAAAAATTCAGAATTTGAAATGGGAGTGTTTCTCCTCATGCGGGGAAGCTCTCCATAAAAAATGCCCGAAAAGATCTCTCCCTTCGGGCATTGGAATGCGGAATATTAGCCGTTCAGGGAATCAATGGCGGCTTTGGTGTGCTCAATGTAGCGCTGCTGGATGTCCTCGATCTCACCCAGACCGGCGATCTGGCACTCCACGGACGCGAAGTCACCGGAGGCCTGGAACTGGCTCAGCCAGGAATCATCATCCGCACCGGCCATATCGTTGTTGGCGTGGTCACCGGCAACGACCATCAGGGGGCGCAGGATGACCTTGGTGTAACCGGCGGCCTTGACAGCCTCGATGACGTTCTCGCAGGCGGTCTCCTCGGGCTCACCCTCCACCGTGCCGATGAACACGTTGCTGTAGCCCAGGGTCTGCATGGCGGTCTGCATCTGGCTGTAGCTCACCTTTGCGGTGTGGGAGGTGCCGTGGCCCATAAAGACAAAGGCGACCTTCTCCTCAGCAGCGGCCTCCAGGCTGTCGAAACCGGCATCCTTCACAGCGGCAGCGGTAACGGCCTTGGCAACAGCCTCCTTGTCGGCGTTGATGACGGCAGCGTCGGCACCGACCTCGCCCAGCAGGGGCTCGGCAACGGCGACGCTCTCGAACTTGTCCTTGTACTCGTCGATCATCTCCATCATCTCGTCGTACTCTGCACCGTGCATCAGGTGGGTGGGCTGGACGACCAGGTTCTTCACGCCGTTGGCCACAGCGCGGTCCAGAGCCTGCTGCATGTTGTCGATCTTCTCGCCGTCGCGGGCCTGAACATGGTTGATGATGATCTGTGCGGTGAAGGCACGGCGGACAGACCAATCGGGATAAGCGGCCTGCAGCGCATCCTCGATGCCCTTGATATCCTTCACTCGGCTGTCGTTGAAGGAGGTGCCGAAGGAGACCACCAGCAGCTCATTCTCGCCGATTTCGTCCTGATTGCGGCTGTCGTCCTTGGAAGCATCGCCGGTGTCGCGGCCAAAGTAGTCAGGGTCAGCCTCTTCGCCCTCGACCAGCTCCTTCTGGGCATCGGTCAGGGCATCCCATGCGGCCTTGGCGGCCTCGCACTGGGCATCGGTATCATCGGTGCGCTCCTGCACATAGATGGCATCGATCAGATCTGCAACGTTCTTTGCGGCCAATTCGTCAGCCTCCTCGCCGGAAACCTCGCTGCTGGCAGCAGATCCTGCCGTGCTGGAAGCAGTGGTGCTGCTTGCGGCACCGCCGCAGCCGGTCAGTACACCGGCGCAGAGGGCCAGAGCGGTCAGAGCGGCCGCTGCTTTGTGGATGGTGCGTTTTCTCATTTTTGTTCGTTCCTTTCCTGTTTTTGAACATGATTTTTGCTGAACAGAAGGTACAGGAAAGAGTGCCCGGCAAAACAAAAGGGGCCTTTCTGCTTGCGGGACGGCAAAGCAAAAAGGCCCTTTTCAGTTTTTTCAGGCTTTTTGGGTACAACCAATTCCTCGTGATCTGGGGCTTGCGCCCCCGTACCAACAGCGGGCAGGTTTCCTGGCTGAAAGCTCAACATCCACCGCCGCCTTCCCGGAACATGGGCTCCAGTGACCGGTGCAGCTGCACCCTGGCGGTAAACTCCCTTATCACAGTGACGAGATCGTGCGGGATTTGCACCCGCTTCCCTTTTAACGTGCCTGCCCCCGGCCAGAGCCGCGGGCGGTACGCACCTGCTGTTTTCTATTCAGTTCGCTGTTCAGTATAACATACTCAACGGAGGAATGCAATCACCACTCCGGGGAAACTTCCGGGCCCACAGGCGGTGTTTCTTCCCCGATCAGGGCCACCGCCACATCGTTGACATTGGTGCCCGTTGCCCCGGTGATGATCAGGCCATCCACCGCTTTCAGGGCGTGGTAGGAATCGTTGTTCTGCAAAGCAGCGTATCCGCTCCAGCCCCCGGCCTCCAGCGCGGCAAGGGTATCCCCATCCACATAGCCGCCGGCGGCATCGGTGGGGCCGTCTGTGCCGTCGCTGCCCACAGAGAACACCGCCGCGTTCAGCCCGGCAATGGCAGGTGCAGCCGCAAGGGCCAGCTCCTGATTTCTTCCGCCAAGCCCTTTGCCCGTCAGGTGAACGATGGTCTCGCCACCCGCGATGTAGGCCAGCTTTTTCCCCTGCCCTGCCTGGGTGCGGACAATGGAGCCAAGAAAGCTGCCTGCTTCCCGTGCCTCGCAGCAGAGTTGGTCGGTCAGGAGAACCGGTTCATATCCCAGATTCCGGCAGGCACTGGCCGCGGCACGGCAAAGCTCCCGCACGCTGCCGGTGATCCGGGTGGTCACATTGTCCAGCGTTTTGGGCGTTTCCTGCGCCAGCAGGGCCCGGGTCTGTGCTGAGAGTGCCAGATGATACTTTTCGGCAACGGCAAGCGCCTGGGCGCAGGTGGAGGTATCCGGCACCGCCGGGCCGCTGGCGATCATATCCAGCGGATCCCCCAGAATGTCGCTCAGCACGATGCTGAACACCTGCGCAGGGGCACAGCGCTGCGCGAACCGCCCGCCCTTCACACCGGAAAGCCGCTTGCGGATGGTATTCATCTCCACAATGTCGGCCCCGCTGGCCAGCAGCTGGCTCGTGATCTCCTGCAGCTCTGCCCCGGGAACGAGCGGCTGCTCGAACAGCGCACTGCCGCCGCCGGAAAGCAGGAACAGCACCGTATCCCCGGCGGTCAGCCCCTGCACCAGCTCCAGCGCCTTTTGGGTGGCCGCAAAACCGTTTTCATCCGGCACCGGGTGGCCCGCCTCATAGCAAGCCACACCTGGGATCTCACCTTTCACATGGCCGTACTTGGTCACGACCACGCCGCCATCCACCCGGCCCAGCGTTTCAACCGCCGCGTGTGCCATCTGCCAGGCTGCCTTGCCCGCCGCCACCAGAAGCACCCGGCCCTTCCCGGACCGGAGATCCCGCAGCGCGCGGCGCACCGCCTCATCCGGCAGAACAGCGTTCAGGCTGGAACGAAGGATCACATCCGCATCCCGGCGCAGTGCAGCATTCATAGACTCGCCCTCCTTGCAGCGGTGCTCGCCCCTCCGGGACAGCGCACCAGAAACAGCCGAATAAAAAATCAAGACCGACGATCTCTTCTGAAATCGTCGGTCTTGTTTCAATCCGAGTGGCGAGAATCGAACTCACGGCCTCTTGAACCCCATTCAAGCGCGCTAC